>Ga0302309_10001090_pt1 | contig 26319 bp, 32 predicted proteins | sample III_Palsa_N1_1_FD_200453 | JGI IMG/M metagenome (GOLD analysis project Ga0302309, IMG submission 200453) | Peat permafrost microbial communities from Stordalen Mire near Abisko, Sweden - III_Palsa_N1_1 | ecosystem: Environmental > Terrestrial > Soil > Palsa > Peat permafrost | place: Sweden... | reverse complement strand
CAACGGTATCAAGATCTTCCAGCCGAGATCCATCAGCTGATCGTAACGGAAACGCGGGATAGTCCAGCGCACCCACATGAAAAAGAATATGAATAAAAATATCTTGGCAAATAATACCACTACGCCAATCAACGGGCCAATAGCGGGGCCTGTATGTGCAGCCATCCAATCCATACCCGGGTAGTTATAACCGCCCCAGTATAAGGTTGCCATTACTGCCGATGATACGAACATATTGATGTACTCCGCAAACAGGTAAAAACCCAGTTTCATGGATGAATATTCGGTGTGATAACCCCCTACCAGCTCGGTTTCGCACTCGGGCAAATCGAAAGGTGTACGGTTGGTTTCGGCAAAAGCGCAAACAATGAATAATAAGAAACCAAGCGGCTGGCGCAGTATATTCCAGTGCCAGCTGTGCTGGTGCTCAACTATTTCGCGCAAGCTTAAAGTACCTGTTAACATTAACAGCGCGATGATAGACAGGCCCATAGAAATTTCGTAGCTGATATTTTGCGATGCAGCGCGGATAGCGCCCAGGAGCGAATATTTATTGTTAGATGCCCAGCCGCCTATCATTACGCCATAAACACCCAGCGATACTACGCCGAAAATGTACAATACCCCTACGTTAATATCGGCAACCTGCAACTCGATCACATGTGTACCGATGACCATGGTTTGGCCCCAGGGTATCACCGCCGAACCGATAAGCGCGGTAAGTATAGCCAGCGAGGGCCCCGCTATAAACAGGAACGCGTTGGCGTTGGTAGGGATGATCTCTTCTTTTAAAAACATTTTGGCGCCATCGCACAAAGGCTGTAGTATACCAAACGGCCCGGCGCGGTTAGGGCCCACCCTATCCTGAAAAAAGGCGGCAATTTTACGCTCGGCATAAGTGGAGTACATGGCCACCACCAGGCTGATAGAGAAAATGATCACTATCAGTACAAATTTTACTATAATATCAGCGGTTCCCATTATAATCTTGTATCCCTTTCAAATTGTTCCTGGTTGGCTTCTTTAAGCACCAGGTTTGTTTTAACTACCGGCAGCGGATGCAGCGTATCATAATGATTAGAGCTGATAACCGAATGATTTGACACCTTGCGCGGGCCCTCAATTACCCAATCTGCAGTTTTCTTTTTATCAAAACGGCATTCGTTGCAAATAAATTCTTCTACTTCGCCATAAACATCTTTGCGGGCGGTAACACGCAAAACGTCATCGCCTTTGTACCACAGCGTTACTTTGCCGTTGCATTTCGCGTGGCTGCAATCGCGGTGCGCCTCCACTGGTTTGGTGAACCAAACCCTGTTTTTAAAGCGGAAAGTTTTATCGGTTAATGCGCCTACCGGGCAAACATCAATTATATTACCCGAAAAATCGTTATCAACGGCTTTTTGTATATAGGTGGATATCTCGGAATGATCGCCACGGTTAAGGATGCCGTGTTCGCGGTGGTCGGTGATCTGATCGGCAGTAAAAACACAACGGTAACACAGGATGCAACGCGTCATGTGCAGCTGTATCTTATCGCCAATATCTATCTTATCAAACGTACGGCGGTCAAATTCATAGCGGGTTTTAACGGCGCCATGCTCATAACCCAGGTTTTGCAGATCGCACTCACCGGCCTGATCGCATATAGGGCAATCCAGCGGGTGGTTGATCAATAACATTTCAACAATCCCCTTGCGTGCCTCAATAACTTCGGGCGAGGTAATGTTTTGCACTTCCATGCCATCCATTACCGTTGTGCGGCATGATGCTACCAGCTTGGGCATAGGGCGCGGATCTTTTTCTGATCCTTTGCTCACCTTTACCAAACAGGTACGGCATTTACCGCCGCTGCCTTCCAACTTGGAATAATAGCACATAGCGGGCGGCACAACATCACCACCTATCAGCCTCGCGGCATTCAGGATGCTTGTTCCGGGTTCTACATCAACAGGAATTCCGTCTATTGTAACTTTCATTTTTGTTATTCTATTTAACCCATCATCATTGCGAGGAACGAAGCAACCTCTATGCTATACAGAGCGGCTCTGTAAGCAGGTATTGTTTTTCGCCCGCGATTGACGTGCTTTTTATGTCCTTTTTTTCATTGTTCGATAAGCAAATTGTCTCTGTAAAGTATAGAGGTTGCTTCGTTCCTCGCAATGACGCGTGTTTATGCCGTTTCCTTTACTACCAGCGGATCAGCATAATGCGCTATTCCGTAATTTCTTGTTACTGCTTCGGCGCCGTGTGTTACGTGCCATTCAAATTCATCCCTGAAGTGGCGTATAGCACTGGCAACAGGCCAGGCTGCCGCGTCACCCAGCGGACAAATAGTATTTCCTTCAATTTTTTTAGATACATCAACCAGCAGGTCCATGTCGCTCAGTTTTCCGTGTCCGTGCTCCAGGCGGTGCAATACTTTCTCCATCCATCCGGTACCTTCGCGGCATGGCGAGCATTGCCCGCAGCTTTCGTGGTGATAAAAACGGGTGAAGTTCCAGGTATTGCGCACAATGCACTGGTCTTCGTCGAACGCGATAAAACCGCCTGAACCCATCATGGTACCGCTAACAAAACCACCATCGGCCAATGATTCGTAGCTCATGAGCCGGGGTTCGTTGTTAATGGTTTTCAGAAAAAGGTTGGCCGGTAAAATAGGCACGGATGATCCGCCCGCTACTACCGCCTTTAAGCGTTTGCCATTAGCTATACCCCCGCAATATTCATCGGAGTATAAAAATTCTTCAACCGGCAGGCCAAGGTCTATCTCATACACACCGGGTTTTTTAACATTACCACCGGCCGAGATCAATTTAGTACCAGTACTGCGACCAATACCTACTTTAGCATACTCTTCGCCGCCTTCAATGATGATGGGTACTACGGCAGCTATGGATTCCACATTGTTTACCACTGTTGGGCAACCGTATAGGCCCGCGATAGCAGGGAACGGCGGTTTGATGCGCGGGTTACCACGTTTGCCTTCGAGCGATTCCAGCAGGGCGGTTTCTTCGCCGCAAATGTAGGCGCCGCCGCCGGGTTGTACGTATAGTTCCAGGTCGTAACCGGTGCCTAATATATTTTTACCTAAAAATCCTTTTGCTTTTGCTTCGGCGATGGCTTTTTCCAGAATGCGGATCTGCGGCATCATTTCGCCGCGAACATAGATGTACGATGTTTTGGCACCCAGCGCGAAACTGGCTATGATCATGCCCTCAATTAACAGGTGAGGGATATAGGTCATCAGATAACGATCTTTAAAAGTACCGGGCTCCGATTCATCGGCGTTGCAAACCAGGTAACGGGCAACACCTTCGGGCTTGGCCAAAAAGCTCCATTTCATGCCGGTAGGGAAACCCGCGCCGCCACGGCCACGCAAGCCCGATTTTTTAACTTCCTCAACCACCGCCTCGGGCGACATGGTTTTGAGCGCCTTTTCAACAGCAGCATAACCACCTTTTTGGCGATAAACATCAAAAGTATTGATGCCGGGTACGTTTATATGTTCTAATAGTAATTTACGTGCCATTGCTATTTAATATATCCTTTTGGTAGTCTTATAATAATTTGCATGCATCTTAATGCATCCTGTAACAGCCGGAATTGATAACATTATCGGAAATATCAGCGTAAGAAGATGAGGCCCTTTGCATCCGTCAAATACATACACAAATAGGGCTATGCTGATAACTAATAACAAATCTGCTAATATTACCGTTTTCCTGCTCATTAGTAAATCTTTTTGGTGAGCTTATAATGATTGATATGCCTTATTACACAGGTAGCAAAAGCAATAATAACCAGGGGTGCCAGGATAATTCCGTGCTTTTTTAATCCATCAGTTAGCTGTATCATCACTAATACAAACACCAATAATGAATCCCCTAATATTAAGTTGCTGCCGTTCATCTTAATTATTACCCTTCGCTTTTAAATCTGCCACCAATTTATCAACAGATTGCTCTGTCAAATTCTCGTAAAAAGTATATTCAGGGCCAATTTGCAATACCGGGCCGTAGCCACATGCGGCCAGGCACTCTACTCCGCGCCAGCTAAACAGGCCATCGGCAGTAACATCACCTTCCTTAACACCCAGTTTTGCTTCCAGGTAGTCCATTATTTTTTCGGCACCTACCAAACAGCAGGGGCCGGTGCGGCAAACTTCCAGCATATATTTGCCCTGAGGGCGCATAAAGTACATGCTGTAAAAGGTAGCCACCTCGTATACTTCAATATCCTGCAGGTGCAGGTAATCTGCAACCTTATCCATTGCCGGGGCGCTTAGCCAGCCAAATTCGGCCTGCACCAAGTGCAGAATGGGCAGCAGGGCCGATTTTTGTTTCCCTTCGGGATAACGGCTAACCACATCATCAAATTTAATGATGAGCTCCGGCGAAAATGTTACCGGTATGGTTTCTGAATTGTCAACTCTAAGCATCTAATTCTCCGGCTATTACGTTTAAACTACTCATGTTAATAATCGCGTCTGATAACAGCATGCCACGGCTCATTGGGGCATACATCTGGTAATTGATAAAGCTTGGCCTGCGGAAATGCAAGCGGTACGGCGAGCGGCCGCCATCATTTACCAGGTAAAAACCTAATTCGCCATTGGCGCCTTCAACCGAGTGATAAACTTCGGATGTTGGGGTATCCAGTTCGCCCATCACTATTTTAAAGTGATAAATAAGGGCTTCCATGTTATTGTAAACTTCTTCTTTTGGCGGCAGGTAAAACTCGGGCACATCGGCATGGAAAATATGCGGCGGCTCTTTTTCCAGCTTGGTTAAAGCTTGTTCGATGATGCGGAGGCTCTGCCACATTTCTTCATTGCGCACCAGGAAACGGGCGTAAACATCGCCATTTTCGCCTACGGGCACTTCAAACTCAAAATCTTCATAAGATGAGTAAGGATTCATGGCCCTCACATCATAATCAACACCGGCGGCGCGCAATAATGGGCCGCTCCAGCTATAATTCAGGGCATCTTCGGCGGTTACGGCGGCAACGCCCTTGGTACGATCAACAAATATGCGGTTACGGTTAAACAGCGCTTCAAACTCGCGCAGGGTTACCGGGAAATTCTTTAAAAAGGCACGCAGCTTGGTAAAGGCTATGGTATTAAAATTACGCTCGAAACCGCCTATGCGGCCAATGTTGGTGGTCAAACGCGAGCCGCAAACTTCTTCGTAAATTTCATATATAGCTTCGCGATGCTCCATCATGTACAAAAAGCCAGTGAAAGCGCCGGTATCAACACCCAATACACCGTTACAAACAATATGATCGGATATACGGGCCAGTTCCATCACTATAACCCTCAGGTAATCCACACGTTTTGGTGTTTCGATACCTAAAAGTTTTTCAACCGTCATGTGCCAGCCCATGTTGTTTATGGGCGATGAGCAATAGTTTAAACGATCTGTCAGCGGGGTGATCTGATAAAAAGGGCGGTGTTCGGCAATTTTTTCAAAAGCGCGATGTATGTAACCTATGGTTGATACGCCGCTGATGATGCGTTCGCCATCCAATTGCAGCACATTTTGGAACACGCCATGCGTGGCAGGGTGCGTTGGCCCTAAATTAAGGGTTGAGGGCGCGGTTTGCGGATCGTTATCTGTATATACCGGGTGGTTCTGCATTGCTGTTTATCTTCCGAAAAAATAATCTTTTTTATCAACACGGTTAGGGTCCTCCAGCGGGAATTCTTTTCGCATGGGGAAAACCGTCATGTCATCAACATTTAATATCCTGCGCAAATCGGGGTGGCCGTCAAATATCACCCCGAAAAAATCGTAGGTTTCGCGTTCCATCCAGTTAGCGCCTTCCCAAACCACGGTAGCGGTAGGGATATGAAAATCGCCTTCGGGCATAAATACCTTTATACGTACGCGCACATTATTTACCAAACTATGCAGGTGGTAAATAACGCCGATAGATTTTTCGAGGCCGGGATAGTGTATAGCGGTAAGATCAGTTAAATAAATAAACTGCAGTACGGCATCGTTCTTTAAAAAAGCCAATATATCAATGATCTGCTCGCGGCCGGTTTCAATGGTTAGCAGGCCATAGGGCTCGCCAACAACGGTTATTTGCCCGCCAAACTTTTCGCTGATCTTTTTTAAAAGCTCTTCGTTAGTTATTTTACCCATTACTGTATTCCGTATGAAGCTAATAATTTTTGATATTCCGGCGCATTTCTGCGGCGCAATGATTCTGTTTGCACCAGTTTTTGTATGCCTATAAAGCCATCAATAATAGCTTCGGGGCGTGGCGGGCAGCCGGGAACGTAAACATCCACGGGGATAACCTCATCAATGCCCTGTAAAACAGAATAAGTATCAAATATACCACCGCTCGAAGCGCATGCACCAACGGCCATTACCCAACGGGGCTCGGCCATTTGCAGGTAAACCTGGCGCAATACCGGACCCATTTTTTTGGAAATGGTACCCATCACCATCAACAGATCGGCCTGGCGGGGCGAAAAACTTAAACGTTCGGCTCCGAATCTCGATAAATCATAATGGGAGGCCATAGTCGCCATAAACTCAATACCACAGCAAGAGGTGGCAAATGGCAGGGGCCATAAAGAGTTTGAACGCGCTAAACCGATTACTTTATCAAGCGAAGTAGCAAAAAACCCAGCACCTTCTACACCAGGAGGAGCTTCAACTAACTGAATATCACTCATGAACTATATGAAACAAAAACCTATCCAAAGCGGAGTAGGATGAGCAAATTTACAATAATAAAGCTGTATTTAATACACTATGCAATTGGTAGAATATATTTAGAATTGTTCTAAACAAACAGCCGCCGGCCCCCGCTAAATATCCCCCGGTTGGGGAGACTTTTAAAAAGCTTTTATATATGGATATATATTTCAAGAAAGTAAGTAAAGTCTTCCCTACTGGGGAGGATTTAGGTGGGGCTTTAATCCCAATCCAGCGCGCCTTTTTTGATGATGTAGATGAAACCCAATAGCAGGGTTGCCATGAATATGAACATCTCCACCATACCGGTGCCCCCTAACTGTTTAAAATTAACGGCCCAGGGGTACATGAATATCACCTCCACATCAAACAAAACAAATAGTATGGCAACCAGAAAGTATTTGATAGATATGGGTGTGCGGGCATTACCAACCACCTCGATACCTGATTCAAAAGGGGTTAATTTATCCTTTGTTTTCCGTTTTGGGCCAATGTGATGCGTTACAAACATAACCAGCACTACAAAACCACCTGCTACCAGCATTTGAAAAATGATGGGCAAAAAATTTATGGGCAAACTTTGTACTTCCATGCTGCAAATATAGTGAGGAGAATTGATATAGAGAATAGAGATTTGTGATTGGAGATTTAGAATCAAGAACCAGGAAAAATGGGTGGAATAACATACAAGGCCCCAATAAATCGGGGCCTTTTATGGGTTATATGTTATTTTCCTTTTCGTTTGTTGTAATCCAATGCCTGTGAATCGGTAGGGTCGATCGCGAGGGCTTTGGTATAATTGGCCGAGGCTTGCACATCGTCCTTAGCTTTAAACTCATAGTATGCGCCTAAATAATTGTAGGCAATAACCAGGTTCTTCTTTTCACCATCGGTTGGTGCTGGTTTGGCTGCTACTATGGCAATGTACTGATCATAATATGGTTTGGCATAACCAACTATATTGTTACGATCTTTTTCCTTCATATCATTAGTATACGCACGGTACAGCGCAACTGTTGGAACAGGCTGGGTAGCTTTTTGCTGTATACGGCTAAATGCTGAATCAGCTTTGGTTAACAGCGTGGTATCTGCTTTTGGATCTTTTGAATCATAAGCGAAGAAATAAGAGAGCCCTTCGTGAAACAGATCTCCAAAACCATATTTCGGATATTTGCTGATGTACAGGGCGTACTCATCACCTGCCTGCGTGTATTTCTTTTGCGCATATAATGATTTTGCCACTTCGCCCAAAACATCAACTTCGGTTGAATCCAGCGCATAGGCTTTTTGCAGGCTTATCATACCTAGCGAATCCTGGCCCGAGGCTATTTGCAAACGGCCCAGGTATACGTAATCATCAGGGATGATACGTTTTGGATCGGCCTGTGTCATCCATTTATTAAGGGCGGTTAATCCATTTGCATAATCCTTGTTTTCATAAGCGGCGTAGCCCAGGTAACGATAGATCCTTAAATTGGTTGTTCCGGATTTTGAAAGCGCGGTGGCCACATTTTGCAATTCGGTATATTGTTTGGCCCTGATCAGGAAGTCGGCATAGCGCATTTGCGATTCAACCGAGTTATCAGTTAACGACAAATATTTTTTGTACTCCTCAACCGCCTGTGCCGATTTATCAGTAGCAACCTTAGGATCGCCGGCTGCCCAGCGCGAATCGGTTTCGGCCCACTCGCGGTAGGCTGGCCCAAAGTTAGGGTCGATAGTTAAAGCTGCCTGGAATTGCTTTTCGGCATCATCGTAGTTATTGGCATAGGTTAACAATACTCCCTGCTGCACATCAGCCTCGGCCGATTTTGGGTTCAAATCAAGCGCGGCGGCAAAATCGGTGTAAGCATCGGTGCTTTTTAACTGCGAAAGCTCGGCATCGCCCCTGGTTATTAATATATCGGCATCTTTCGGGTTAACCAACGCACCCTTGGTAGTAATATCAATAGCTGCCTGCGCATCGGCCGGGGCTATAGCGCCACCGGTGGGTACCAGCAGGTAACTTTTACCTATATATACATAAGGTTTGCTGTCCTTTTTCGCGGTGAACGACAAGGCCTGGCTAAAGTTTGATGTAGTACCGGCGGCATCTTTATCCAAATGCGCAACGGCACCCAAACCCACATAATTTAATGCTGATTTAGGGTTTACTGCAAGCCCTTTGTTAAACCACAGCTTTGCAGAATCGGGTTCATCCTCTTTAAGGTAAACCCAACCCAGGTAAAAATAGTTCTCGTCTTTAGTTGCTTCGGTAACCGTAAGGTTCTTGAGCATGGTTTTAGCCTTTTGATATTGCTCGGCAGTAATAGCTGTTTTGGCATCATCAAGGCTTTGCGCATGCGCTGCTGTACCTATAAATGCCGCACCTAATACTAACGTGGCTATTTTACTGTTAATTTCCATTTGTATAATTTATAGTTTTTAGTTTATAGTTACTAATTCATTGTGCTTTTCAGTTCAATTTCGCGGGGCGGGATGTTATCGGGCAATAAGCCTGATTTTAAAATTATCCTTTGCCCGCGCTCGCTTATCATAAAACTTTCCAGCCCAGTACCCAGCCCTTGCCTGCCGGTACAATTAATTATATACAAATCCCTGCTTAGGGGATATTGTTTTAATGCAAGTGAAGTTTGCGACGGTTTAAAATATTTTGTACCGTATTGTTTGCTGGCTTCATCTCGCACGGCCACTATTTTAACTTTACTTACCGCATCCGCATAATCCTCGTCGGGGTCATCGAGCCAGCTAAAGCTGGTTATGCCTATAGCACCGGTATGTGTGCTAACGTATCTGATCACCTCTTTATTTGATTTGAGCGCAAAAATATTCTTAGGTTTAATGTCGGTTACGCCCGCCATATCTTTCAAATACCTTACCAAACTCGAATTTTCGTTGTCGAAAACAATATTCATACTTGATTTTGACTGCCCGCTGATCAATTGCTTGATCTGGGCGACTGTAATTGTTGTATCATTTGACACATTGTTTACAATCAGCGTCACCGCGTCGATAGCAAAACGATCAACCACGGGGCTTAAATTGCGGCGGGCTAAAACTTTCAGTTCGCCGCTATCCAGGTTTCGCGATAGCATAACCAGGCGCACGCTATCATTTAACAGCAGCCTGATCACATCGTTCTCGGGCGCATAGGTGATGACGGGGTTGGATTGTTTGTTAAGGGCCTTAAAAATGTAAACCTCTTCATCAACAATGGGCTCAAATGATTCATCACCCGCGAATTTGGCGGTGCCGGCTAACCAGGTATCGGTATTTGCAAGCGGTTTTTCCTTTTGCCTGCAGGCTTGTAATGCTAATAAAAAAAGAACGCCTAAAGCCGCGATTTTAAATTTGCCCATCTGCATGATTTTTATTTGAAAATATAAACCTGAGCACCCCAATGATAATAAATATTAAGCCTATAACTATCCGCGTTACGGGGGAAACGTCGAGATTGATCTTATGCCAAAAAATAACAGCCAGGCCCGCGCCTGTCATGAGCACTAACCTGATAACACCTAAAAACAAAAACCGCCTTTTGAGCGATTTTTGTTTGTCGTAATTATTTGATGACATTTATCTGATTATTCGTCAGCTAATGTGTATGCAAATGAGATGGTGTACTGTACACGTACGGGGCGGCCGTTCTGGATACCCGGGAACCATCTTGGCGATGTTTTTACCGCTCTAACGGCTTCATCTTCCAAACTCTCATCGGGGCCGCGCAATGCTTTTACGCTGGTTAATGAACCATCTGTTTCAACAACAAAGGTTACGATAACTTTACCCTGTACATTGTTTTCCTTATCAACCGCAGGATACCTGATGGCTTTGCCGAGGAACGCGTAAAAACCTGCATCACCCCCCTGCCTAAACGAAGGTTCCTTTTCAACCGCTGCAAATATCTGGTTAGGATCAGCCTCAGTAACTTTGTTATCTGAGTTACCTACCGGGCCATCGATATTTATATCGGCATTAGGGTCGCCTTTCTGGTTAGTTTGCCCAGGGTCGGCGTTTTTAAGTTCGGTTACGGTTGGCGGCGGTTCTTTAGCTTCCACATCGGGTTTTACAACCGGAGGCGGGAACTTCACCTGGTCAACTTTCGGTTTTGGTGGTTCCGGAGGTGGCGGAGGTGGTTTTTTTGCCGGGTCCACCGGTGGTGGCGGCAACAGTTTTACATCTGTTAACTTAACCTTTTCATCCGCTTTGGGGATGATGCCTTCAATCATGTTCACAATTGTATTAGCTGATATAATTAATACAAATAATAGAGAACCATAAAGAAGAGCACGGTTAGTATGTTTTGGATTTTGTTGCCTTAATTCGTAAGCGCCATATTCTTTATTGCGCCCCTTAAAGATAACGTCGATCCATTCTTTTTTTAATATATCTAATTTAGATCCAAACATTTCTTCAGGCTTTTAATAATTTATCAATCATTGCTAATTTTTCTAAAATAATCCGTCCCTTTTTAGCAGATCAAGCTCAACCGGTGTAATATCAACTATCGCACGCTGCTCAATATCTGTAATATTCAACTCGTCCATTACCGTAACAACATTTTTATAGGTGCTTTCGGCACTTGGGCTTACAATAACAATCATCGGCGCGCCGTTGTGCGTATCTTTGATCTTTTGATTTTCATCTACCAAAGTTTTACGCAATTCGTCCTTACCGTAGCCTTCGATAGAAGGTTTGGTTTTGCCGGGCTCGCCTACAAACCATTCCAGTTTATCGTTTTTGCCTAGTAACAGGGTCATGGTACGGGTTTCCGGCACAGGTTCCTGGGTATTTTTATCGTCTTTATCCGGCATGATCAATTCCATGGCTTTGGGCTTGTTCAGGGTAGTTGTAAGGATGAAGAAGGTGATCAAAAGGAAAGCAAGATCCACCATGGCTGTTAAATCCACGCGTGTTGCCTTCTTTTTTGCTCTTACCTTGCCACCCTTATGTTTACCCCCGCCGGAGGTATCTAATTCTGCCATAATTTTCTATTTCGCTTTTAACGATGTAATTAAATTAAATCTGTCAACATGTTGTTTTTGCAAAGTGGCAATCACTTTTGCAACGGTAGGATATTCCTCCTGGCTATCGCCTTTTATTCCTATTTTCAGCTCCTTATTGTGCAAATACTTATCCGCTATACGTGCCGAGTGCACCCAATCATACAATTCGTTGTTTGCGGTGGTGTCAACATTTATGCCGGGTTGTGCAATTTTCGCCCTCTCGGCAGGCGCCATTGCTAAAAAGCTTTTTAGCTGAGTAATAGATACTCCAAAGGTTTCAACACCCGAAAATTCAGTTTTTTCATCGGGGGTGAATTGTATCTTGTACTTATCTCCCATTATCTCTAATGTTTTTATGCGTACATCGCCGCCTTCCACACCAAAAAATACTTTACCCTGCGCTATAATAAGCGTTGAGAAATCATTTTCAGGAATAGGGGCTATAGTTGTAGCCGGAGGTATTTCTGCTCTAATCGGATCCTGCGTTTTGGGTTTGGCTGATAATATGAAAAAGGTAAGCAAAAGAAAAGCTACATCGCACATGGCTGTCATGTCAATTGCTGTACTTTTCCTCGCGACTTTTACTCTGGGCATAATCTATTTATTAAAATGAGTATATTATTAATTCATTTATAGCCAAGGCCTAAGCCTTAGCTATAAAAATAAATTGTACCTTATTTGTTTTTGTGCGATGCAGCAAATGTTTGCACAATGCTGAATCCTGTTTCGTCAATAGCGTAGGTAAGGTTATCAATTTTTGATGTAAATACGTTGTACATTACAATTGATAAAGCCGAAGTACTGATACCACCGGCAGTATTAACCAATGCTTCAGAAATAGCGTTTGATAATTCAGCTGTATTAGTACCGCCGCCATTACCTGCCAGTTCGTGGAAGGCCGTGATCATACCCACAACCGTACCTAACAAACCTGTTAATGTACCAATTGATACCAGGGTAGCTATGATGGTTAAGTTTTGCTCCAGCATAGGCATTTCCAAAGCGGTTGCTTCTTCAATATCTTTTTGAATAGCTAATGTTTTTTGATCAACATCCAGCGTAGCTTCTGTTTCCATTTCGCGGTATTTTTTTAAACCGGCTTTGATAACGTTAGCAACTGAACCTTTTTGTTTGTCGCACTCTGCAGCGGCGCCATCAATGTTGCCTGCTGAAAGCAAAACCTGGATCTTTCTAACAAAGCCTTCGATGCTGCTGGTACCGGTTGCCTTGCCAATAACGATAAAACGCTCGATAGAGAAAACGATAACCATTAAAATATAGCCCAATACTAACGGTACAAGTTTACCGCCTTTGTGTACTATACCATAAATATCTACCGCATCGCCGTGTTCTACGTCGCCGCCTTTATAGTGACTTTGGTCGCCCAGTATAAAATAAAAAATAATTATCGCTACTATAATACAAATGGGAACAGCCAATGTGGCAAAAATGCCCGATGAGCTTGAGCTTTCTTTTTTTACTGGAGCGGTTGGTTTTGATGGTACGTTTGCCATTACTTTAAAATTTTAGTTTGTAGTCAGTGTTTATATAAATGTGTTAATTAAATGCTTTGTTTTTAAGGAATAACAAAAATAGAATTTAAATGAAATAAAAAAACCTTTTATGCTATTACTTTTACGTTTTTTTAATGTTAGCTGTATATTTTGGCAGTTTTTTAACAGGGGGTGAATAAATAACGTTGCTACACTAAAAAATTGTGCTACTAAAAATCTTTTTTTTACAATGAAACCTATTTTTTTCAATAATAACAAAAAATATTTTATAAAAAGCATGTAACTATGTTGATATAAAACTGTCTAACCCCGGTTTTTGACAATTTTAAACATACATAAATAGCAGATTTACAGGTATTTACTATTAAAAATTAACTGTTTTATTGATATTTATAAGTATTATTTATATATCTTTTTAAACCTGTTTTACCTTTTTTAAACGGCCTATAGTGTGAGTTTTACACTATTTAATTTGGCGGGCTAAAACTAAGGTGCTTAGCCGCCTGCCTTTTTAGCTTTATAACCGTCGGTTTGCAGCAGGGTGAGTATCTTATCCCTAAAATCGCCCTGTATGAGGATCTCGCCTTCCTTAACCGAGCCGCCTACCCCGCATTTGGATTTCAGTTTTTTGCCGAGCTCGTCCAGCACGGCATCATCGCCAATAAAACCGCTGATACGGGTAACCAGTTTGCCGCCTCCCTTGCGGTCGAGGTAAATTTTGAGGTTTTGCTGCTGCGGGGATAAAGTTTCGTTATTGTACGCGTTATCGTCGGCATATTGAAAACCCGGATCGGTAGAATACATTATGCCTGAAGTGTTTTTATTCTTTTTTGACATGGTGTTTTTTTAGTCGGCAGTCTTTAGTCAAGGCAAGGTAGGGAATTTAAGGTTGAGTGGAAAGGGGAAAGGTGAAAGGTGAAAGGCTTTGGGGGAATAAAATTATTTTCTGAAGCCAGGCATAAAACGCGACACTTTTGACTTTCGACTTAAGACTTGCGGTATGAACCACCGGTTATGATGTTCAGGGCTGCTGGCACTACGTTAATTTCCACGTCGGTGCCGGCTATGCGGGGTTCGCCGTCCAGGTGCATGGGGCCGGGTTGGGCACGCTTTATAATAATATGTTTGCCTTTAATGATCTCGACAAATTTGGAGCCACCGGCCGTTTTGGTGAACATACGGATGCCCATCTCCAAAAAACGCCACAGCGGGAAGGGTTTTATAACGCAAACATCCAGCAAACCATCCTGCACCGAAGCATCGGGCGATACATGCGCGTTGTTGCCGTATTGCGATGAGTTGGCAAAACTCAGCATAAAGGCTTCGCGCTCATATTTTACGCCATCAATCTCTATATAATAGTTATCGGGCTTGTAATTTACGATCTCGCGGAAGGAGGATTTGATATAAGTAATAAAACCACGCGTTTTCTGATGCGAAAAAACCTCGCTGATGTGGGCGTCGAAACCCATGCCGGCCATGTTAAAAAACCATTCGCCGTTGGCCCGGCCAGCATCAATGGTTTGCAAATTCCAGTTATTGAGGCTTTTTATGGCATCCCGGGCATCCATCGGGATACCTAAAAACCGCGACAGCCCATTGCCCGAGCCATAGGGGATGATGCCCATAGCAGTATGGCTGCCCGCAATGGCCGAAGCAATCTCGTTCACCGTACCATCGCCGCCTACGGCAACTATGAGGTTAAACTGATCGATAGCCTCGCTGGCAATGATATGCGCGTGCGCTACACCATCGCTATAAACTATGTTGTATTCAAAAATAGCTTTATCCAGGTTTTGCTCAATCAGATCGGGCACGCCGTCCTTCTTCTTCCCCCCCGAAACCGGATTTATAATAAATAAGGCCTTTCTTTTCAAAACATATATTTATGGCGGCAAAAGTAAATGTATTTTCGGCTTTGTAAAAATTGTTTTATTTTTGCGCGCAAACAGTGGACTGATTTAATTGTTCCGGTTTACCACGATAGACATTGTGACAGGCCGGGCCCGGATTGCAACCACGTAAAAAAGTGCTAAAACCATGCTTCTTTTTACACCGATCCAGTTAAATCCTTTCCTTTGTTTTCGCGTTTTTACACTTATTTAAAAAAATATGCCATATTTATTCACTTCAGAATCCGTGTCGGAAGGACATCCGGATAAAGTTGCCGACCAGATATCAGATGCCCTGATAGACCAGTTTTTAGCTTTCGACCCCGACTCAAAGGTGGCCTGCGAAACATTAGTTACCACCGGACAGGTTTTTTTGGCCGGCGAAGTAAAATCAAAAGCTTACTTGGATGTGCAAAAGATAGCCCGCGAAGTGATCAACAAAATTGGTTATACCAAGGGCGAGTATATGTTTGATGGCAGCTCATGCGGGGTGCTATCGGCCATTCATGAGCAATCACCGGATATTAACCAGGGTGTTGACCGCCAGGCCAAAGAAGAGCAGGGCGCCGGCGACCAGGGTATGATGTTTGGCTATGCCACTGTGGAGACTGATAACTACATGCCTTTGGCACTGGATATTGCCCATGCCCTGTTGATTGAGCTGGCAGCCATCCGCCGCGAAAACACCGATATTAAATACCTTCGCCCGGATGCAAAATCGCAGGTTACTTTGGAGTACGACGATAATAACAAGCCCACCCGCATCGATGCTATTGTAATATCAACCCAGCATGATGATTTTGATGAGGAAAAAACAATGCTGGCCAAAATCAGCAGCGACATCATCAGCATACTTATACCACGCGTTAAAGCTAAATACCCTAAATACGCTCACTTTTTTAACGACCAGATAAAATATCACATTAACCCAACCGGTAAATTTGTTATCGGCGGCCCGCATGGCGATACCGGCTTAACCGGTCGTAAAATTATTGTTGATACTTATGGCGGTAAAGGCGCGCACGGCGGCGGCGCTTTCAGCGGCAAGGACCCATCAAAGGTTGACCGCTCCGCAGCTTACGCTACCCGCCACATTGCCAAAAACCTGGTAGCCGCCGGTGTTTGCGACGAAGTTTTGGTACAGGTATCGTACGCTATAGGCGTTGCGCAACCGATGGGTATTTATGTAAATACCTACGGCACCAGCAAAGTTAGCCTTACCGACGGCGAGATTGCCGCCAAGGTGGAGTCGATTTTTAACATGACACCTTACGCTATAGAAACCCGCTTTAAATTGCGCAACCCAATTTACAGCGAAACCGCAGCTTACGGCCACTTTGGCAAACCAAGCCAGGTAGTAACCAAAAGCTTTACCGGGCACGATGGAACGGTTATCACTAAAGAGGTGGAGCTGTTTACCTGGGAGAAACTGGATTATGTAGATAAGGTTAAGGCGGCTTTTGGATTGTAACCTACAGCCTAGCCCCAGCCCCCTCTAAACGGCGGAGCCCTCATGAACACATTTAAAAAAACAATAAAATGTGAATAATCTCCCCGGGCAGGGGAGACTTTTAAGTAAAATAGATAGCGATGAGTTTGAAAACCATCGCTATTTTTGTTTGGGATTTTTTTTAACCGTGTGTTACCTTAGCAAAAATATTTTATTAAATGCCCTTTACCTTTTCACATCCTGCAGCTGTTTTACCATTGAGATATCTCGCGAAACATTGGCTTTCATTAACGGGATTGGTAGTAGGTAGTATGGTGCCTGATTTTGAATATTTTATAAGAATGAAGATTGAGTCGAAATACAGCCACACCTTGGCTGGTTTATTTTGGTTCGATCTGCCTTTGGGGTTACTGCTTATGCTTATTTACAATGCATTTGTTAAGGACAGTCTGATTGATCACTTACCAACTGCTTTGAACAGGAGATTCTCCGATTTTAAAACCGCTTCGAAACCAAAGTTAAAGTACTACTTGCCGATAGTTGTGATTTCGATACTTATTGGAGCCGCGACGCACATTTTTTGGGACGGTTTTACCCATCCGGATGGATGTTTTGTGCTTAGTATTCATAAACTGAGGCATCATATTTTTGTTGCAGGGCATTCATTTCAACTTTACAATATTTTGCAGCAAATAAGTTCATTTATTGGCGCACTTGTAATTTTAGCAGTGATATTACGGTTACCGCTAGATCAAAAAACCAGGGCAACCAATATCTTTTATTATTGGCTGTTAGTATTTGCGATAGCGTTAATTGTAGTGACCATACGAATGTTAACAGGCCTTAGTTGGGCGAGATACGGCGATGTGATAGTTACATCAATCTCTGGCCTGTTGATCGGGCTGCTTATTACATCTATATTGATCAGGGAACGGGTGGCTTAGAGTTACACATAGATGATGACGCAAGGAAAGGACCTTGAAAATAGTTGAAATAGCGATGGGTTTTTTCCGTCGCTATTTTTGTTTGGGATCCGTAGTGATGACCGGGTGGATTGGTTGGCGAATATAGGTTTGGCGTTGATGCATTGGCGTCGACACACCCCTCCTACCACACATTTCCAACGCGCCCCCTCTCAAAGAGGGGAACTTTTTTTGGCTGGGGACTTAGTGTATCGAAAAGTGTTTTTTTGCCGGAAACACTGGTTTTGTAAGCTATTGACAAACAGTTTATTGCACAATGCGCAACCGTTCGCTTGCGGAAACGCTTGTTTTTGTTAGTATATTGTTTATCAATGGTTTAAGTGTTCGGGCTTGTTCGGGTGTTCACGATTGTGTTCGGGGGTGTTTCGGTACCGTTCGGGTTATGTTCGGGTACCGTTCGGGTTATGTTCGGGCTCTGTTCGGGTTATTGGTTTGGCCCTATTTTTTATATATCCTAAAAAACAACACAAATTAACCCCTTTGTGTATTAGTTTTTGCCAAATATCGTAGTTTTTAGAGCCTGTAGCTCTTTTGTAAAGGCCTAATTAGCCTTAACTTTACCGCCATGCATCATCCAACCCATAATCCCTGGCAAATAACGGACGAAAAACTGATCTATTCCAACCCCTGGATACGCTTAACCGAGTACCAGGTGATCAACCCATCGGGTAATCCGGGTATTTATGGCAAAGTGCATTTTCAGAACCTTGCGGTGGGCGTTATCCCGCTTGATGATGACATGAATACTTACCTGGTGGGCCAGTACCGCTTTGTATTGGATGCCTATAGCTGGGAAATGCCGGAGGGCGGCGGTGTGATGGGCGTTGACCCGGTGGAGTCGGCCAAACGGGAATTGTTGGAAGAAACCGGGCTTAAAGCGAGTTCGTTTGTGGAGATACAGCGCATGCACTTGTCAAATTCGGTAAGCGATGAGCTAAGCATCCTTTACCTGGCCCGTGGCCTGGAACAGTTTGAGCCTGAACCCGAAGATACCGAGCAATTAGTAGTGCATAAGGTGCCCTTTGATGAGGTTTACCGCATGGTTTGCGCCGGCGAAATTACCGATGCCATGACGGTTGCAGCCGTGCTAAAGGTAAAGTTACTGCTATTGGAAGGAAAGTTATCGTAAATCAATTAATCAGATTGTCATTTCAAACGATAGCGGGGAATGATAGAAGATTTTATAAATAGATTTTATAATTTCGTTGCATTAAATAGTAATGAAAAAGTTTTTCGGTTATATTTTAACTCCTGTTTCCGCCATCTTCTTTTTGTTGGCGATGTGCATTTTTCATCCCATACAGTGGATATGCTATAAATTTTTCGGCTATGCCGCGCATAAACGCTCGGTTGACCTGTTGAACCTTTGCTTAATGTACAGCCTGTACTTTTCGGGCAATACGGTAACCTTTACCAATAAGCAGGATCTGCCCATCGGCCGGCCCATCATTTTTGTATCGAACCACCAAAGTATGTTTGATATTCCGCCGCTGATATGGTATTTACGTAAATACCATGCTAAATTCATATCAAAAATTGAGCTTACCAAAGGCATACCCTCCATTTCCTATAACCTGAAATACGGCGGCGGCGCAAATATTGATCGAAAGGATTCGCGGCAGTCTATCAACGAGATCATCAAACTGGCGCAGCGGATGAAGGAGAATAAGTGGTCGGCTATGATATTTCCGGAAGGTACCCGGTCGAAAGATGGCAATGTCAAAACCTTCCATATCGGCGGTATAGCCACCATCCTGAAAAAGTGCCCCGAAGCCTTACTGGTACCTATAGTGATCAAAGATTCGTGGAAGATCGTAAAATTCGGCTTTTTCCCCTTGAACGCCTTTACGCCTATGAGCCTGGAAGTGCTGCCTCCTATCGAACCGGGCAAAACACCCGCCGAAGAACTGATATTAACCGCAGAGAACCGCATACGGGTTGCGCTGGGAGCCCCCCCCGCCCCCTGAAGGGGGAGCTTTTGATGTGCATAGCTGCGTGCCGCATGCACTTTTGCTCCCCCTTCAGGGGGATGGGGGGCTACACGTTCTTGCCGTCAATTATTTTGAAAAAGGGATCGCGGTAGGTGTCGCCTACGGGGATGATCTTATCGCCTATCCAAATGCGGCTGCGTTCGATGCTGTCGATCTTGTTGAGCGATACGATGTATGATTTATGCACCCTGATGAAATGCTTTTCGGGTAAGGCATCCTCCATCTTCTTCATGTTTTGCAGGGTGATGATGCGTTCGGCAGGGGTAAATATGGAGATATAGTCTTTCAATCCTTCGATGAACAGGATATCGCGCAGGTATACTTTTTGGATCTTGTGCTCGCTTTTTACGAAGATGAAATCGCTCAGAAAGTCGTTCTGCTGCTGTACCGGCTCGGGCGCGGCCACGGGTTTAACCGAAGGCTGTATAACACCCTGCGCCTTTTGCACCGATTTGAAAAAGCGATCGAACGCGATGGGTTTAAGCAGGTAATCCACCACGTCAAGCTCATAACCTTCCAGCGCGTACTCGGGGTAAGCGGTGGTGAGTATCACTTTGGCTTTGCCATTGGCAATTTTCAGGAACTGTATGCCGGTAAGCTCGGGCATTTGCACATCGAGAAATACGAGGTCGACATTGCCCTCCTGCACCAGTGTTAAAGCTTCGATTGGATTGGTGGTAGATTTAACCAGCTTTAAAAACGGCACTTTGGAGATGTAATCCTCCACAATATGCAGCGCCAAAGGCTCATCATCAACAACAAGGCATCTGATCATGGCATAAAACTAAGGATATTTTAAGATGTAGCGTTCAGAATTTACAGAATTTTTGAATACGCCGAATCAACCGGCAAATGCCTGGGTGAAATTTTAATGCCAATGGCTCCAAAAAGCACCATACTGTAACTCTGATTTTGCGCTATTAATTCCCTATCTCAAACACCTCCGCCAGTAACCTGTACGATGTTAGCCTGTCGTTAAAATCCTCGGCTATAGTTACCGCTATCAACTCATTTACCTTGTAATCATTAGCCAGTTTGGTTAATTTTAATTTCATTTCGGCAGGTGTACCTGTTATTACCCTTTGCCTGTTGTAAAGTATGCGGCCCTGCTCCCCGTCCGAATAAGTTATATCCTTAATATCATTATAAGCTACCGGTATCAGCGGGCCGCCTTTTTCAAACTGGTTAAAGCGGTAATCCATCATGGCCTGGTGCTGCCTTATTTTTTCTGCATCTTCGGAGCAAAAAACAAACAGTGCCACGTTTGCTTCGGGCTTTGGCATATCGTCCGAAGGTTTAAAACGATCGCGGTAAGCGGCCACCGCCTGCGGGCCGCCTATTGGATTGATAAAATGCGCGAAGGAAAGGCCCATGCCAAAATGAGCGGCAAACAAACCACTTTCGCCGCTGGAGCTAAGCAGCCACATATCAGGTACGGTTTGTACCTGCGGTATGGCCCTTACTTTGGCCTGTATGGTTCCCGGCTCGCCGGTATCATGAAAATAGTTAATGAGGTCATACAACTGGTTTATAAAATCCTGCTCGGTAAACTGGTTCGATGGGTTCAGTACCGATGCGGTAAGCCTGTCGGTACCCGGCGCGCGGCCCATACCCAGGTCTATACGCCCCGGGAACAAAGCCTCCAGCATCCTGAAGTTTTCGGCAACCTTTAGCGCGCTGTGGTTAGGCATCATCACCCCGCCCGAACCTATACGTATATTTTTGGTTTGCCCGGCCAGGTGCGCCATCAACACTTCGGGGGTTGAACCCGCTAAAATACCGGTATTGTGATGCTCCGATACCCAAAAGCGGGTATAGCCTAATTCGTCGGTATATTTGGCTAAGGCTACGGTTTCCTGCACGGCTTGTTCGGCAGTTACGCCTTTACGAACCGGCGATTGATCGAGCACGCTTAGGCGGATGTTGTTTGTGTTCATGGTGTTTGTAAAACACAAAAATACGGAAGCTGTTGTTGAGCGATTGTAAAGATTTGCGCTGGAGGATCTTGTTAACCCGCGAAATGGGCAGCGCTATTTTATGGAATAAGCCAGGAGCGTTTCAACCCCGGTTATCCCCAGGCCGTTGGAGTCTATTTCAATTATACCTATGTTTTGGGCCACATAATTATCATAAACAATGGTGGTAGTAAAGCCCGAGCCATAATCATACTGTAGTTCCACCTGCGAGTGGATAACGTTGTTAAATACCTTGCCATTAACCGTTCTGGTAATGTTCCTCTCCATTATTTTACCCACAAATTGCCCCGATACACCCATTATTTGCCCGGTGGAGTTAATGGGCGATGTCCACCCGTGGCCAACGGCCGTGGTATCATTCAGATAATAGAGTTCCACATCAACCCCATCTGAGAGCGAGAGATCGATATAAACATGGTTATCGCGCGATAAATAGCCCGTATCGGCAGGCTCCGTGCCCGATAGGTACGAACTTGCCCCTTCATAATAGTTACGCCCGTCTATCATCGCGGTAGCGCCCGTAATGGTGGTGATGGTAGTATCCGTTACCGAGTTAATGGTATTGGCATATTTCCAGTACGATCCTTTGCTTACCGGTTGGTAGGTGCCGGTTTGCCCCGTAGTGGTACCGCCGCCGGTAGTAGTGCTATCGCGAAAGGTGGCAAAATCGGGCTTATCAAGCTTACAGCTTGCCAGCAGCAGCATAAGCGCGGCAACCAATAGTAAAGGGCGCTTGGTAATGGTCATCAATGGCGATAGCGGGTTAACAGATAATGGTTACGTATTTGTACCTACTAATTTACAAATATATTTTATTTGGCGGTTTATTTTATATTAACTATTCATTCGTCCGGTAATGCTCATCTGCCACCAGGGGGTGTTTCATGAAACAGGTGAAACACTATGAAACACATCAATAGTTAATAAAATTTCTTTAAAATAAATGCGATATGCCACAATGGCATATCGCCCGCGAAAATCAGCTTATACCAGCACATAGCCGCCATCCACTACCACCGTTTGCCCGGTGCTGTATTGCTGCTGCATCAGGTACAAATAGGTTTGCGCTATCTCTGCTGCTTCGGCAACATGTTTTACGGGCAGCGTATCACTTATATGGCTGTACATGCCATCCCTGTCGGCATCCGCCATATCTGCCCATAAATTGGTGCGCACCACACCCGGCGAAACCATATTTACCCTTAGCGGCGCCAGTTCAATGGCCATGGCACGCGTAAAGCCCTCCATCGCCGCGCAAATACTCGCCCCGAGCGACCAGCCCTTACCGGGCCGCAAACTTGCAACCCCACCGGTTAAAGTGATCGATCCACCGGTCTTAATATGGGGCGCGGCATATTTTACCGCCATAAAAGCGCCCCAATAGCGCAGGTCGAAAAACTTTTTGGCATCGCTAAGGGCTATATCGCTTATATTGCTCAATTGCAAGTTTTCACCGGCGGTATAAACCAGGTGGTCGAATGTGCCCAACTGTTTAAAAAATCCGGCTACATGCTCTTCATTTGCCAGGTCTACAGCAAATCCTTCATTTTCACCATTTAGTTCATTTAAGGCCTTGTCTACGCGGTCTTTATTGCTCGATACGATCACCAGCTTGGCACCCTGTGCCGCTGCCGCCTTCGCGGTAGCCAGCCCAATGCCCGAGCTGCCGCCCAATATCACTACCTTTTTCCCGTTTAAAAACCCGTTATAGGCTTGTTCATTTAGCTTTTCCATAAAATTTGTTTTGATACAGCAAATTTCCGCAAGTGCCCGGCGAAAGCACTTAACAAATGGTAAAAAGCGATTTTAACGGATATTTTTGCGGATGCGGCTAAGCGATTGCGGCGTAATGCCCAGGTACGATGCGATATCGCCCAAGGCTACCTGCAGGGCGATATCTGCCTGCTGGGCCATAAATAATTGGTACCGTGTGGTGGAATCCTGGCCCAGGTAGCTGTTTCTTATCGCTATCTTATCCAGCAGGGCCTGGTGAGTGATCTGGGTTATGAGCGGTTTTAAATAGGGCAGCTGCAAATAAAGCTCGTCCAAAGCGGCCCGGCTTATCGCCAGCACCTCAACGCCGCAAGCCGCCTGTATACTTTCATGCGCTATAACCTGGTTGTTAAAACTGTTCAAAATACTGCAAAACTGGTTTTGCTTTAAAAAAAAGTGCGTAACCTCGTTACCCTGCTCGTTAACCACCATAATACGCAGCACACCTTTGCAAACAAAAAACATTTCGCGGCAAACTTTCCCGGCTTTAAACAGGTAATCACCCTCCTGGTAAGCGCGGTAAGTTGCAGCCGATGCTATTAAGGCCTCATCATCGGCAGGGATCTCGCGGAAGAGCTTTAAAAAGCTGATCAGTTGGTTTGGCATCAGGCAAATTTATGGGAATAAAAGAAGAATGGGTAAAAATTTACGTTTTAGGCTTCTGCCTTTATCTCTTTTAAGATTGTGCAATGTTTGCTATATTTTAATAATAGGAATTAGCGAAAATAATGGAAAGGATTGTTTTAGAAGTAGATGATAGTGTGGCAAAGGCCTGGCGGGATGCCCCATCTGATAAGAGAAGGAACATTACTAATAAAATTAACTTACGTATTAGTAAAGAGTTGTTTGATTACGACAAGGAAAGCTTTAACCAATATCTTGATCAGCTACGAGATAATATGGCGGAGCGAGGACTTACACAGGAAATATTGGATGGTATTTTAGTTGATTAATAGTATATACCCTCTCCATGGTTTAAGTTTAGCGCAGCGCTCTTAAATCTAACCAGGAAAATCAGGACTCCATCCGGCTCAACAATCCCGAAAACTCCCTAATCCAAAAAATGATATAAAAACACCACCTCGCCGCTGTAGGCAGGTTTCTTTTGTCCTTCAATTTCCATTTCCACACCTATGGTAGCCTTGGTAACTCCACGCAGGTTTACAATGGCGGCGAGTTTGGCCTTTAACCGCACCTGACTCTCGACTATCACCGGCTGCGAAAACCTTAAATTCTCAATACCGTAGTTTATCTGCATCTTCAGGTTTTGCACGTCAGCTATCTGGTGCCAGAAGTAGGGCAGCAGCGATACCATTAAATAACCATGCGCAATGGTGGCCTTAAACGGGCTTTCGGTAGCGGCGCGTTCAGGGTTGGTATGGATCCATTGATGGTCGATAGTGGCATGGGCAAACTCATTTATTTGCTCCTGCGTTACCGTATGCCAGCCGGAGGTGCCCAGTTCCTTACCCAGATAAGCCTCAAATTCGGCGTAGTTTTTAATGATGATCATGATTCAAATACGGTTGTTATGTATGGGTGGTTTTATAATTGGCTGTAAAAGTAATAAAGTACGGGGCATTATAAAATTACAAGTTTTCGCAATATTTTAAAATATTGCACCGCCAGTGTATTAACAGGTTACCTTACCTGCTAATTTGTATTAAGATCACTTACCCTTTGCAATGAAAAAATATTGGATAATATTGATTTTGGTAGTCATTACCGGCTTTAGCTTTCCGGTGCTGATCATTTACAACGCTATTCCGCATGCGCCAAAGCCGGTATTGGTTTATTTAAATACTGATAGCATGAAAGAAGTGGTTAATGTCGCTGCTGATTCGGTAATGAGCGGCCCATCGATCAAAGCCGTATACCCTTGCGAAGAAAAAAATAAGCCTGGTAATGCAATTCCCTGGGCGGATGTATTTATTTGTCGTTCCTGTAATAAAGCTGATTCTTTATCAGGTGACACCCTGGTAGTGTTTCTTGATACACATACTACTGATGATTTTGAGGTGAGGCCTGACATTAATGAGTACCAGGCAGGCATTAAGCCCTCCGCAAAATTCAGCAAATGCAAAGTAATGATCCCGCCCAACCAGGTCGATTCGCTGAAACATTGCCGGTATAAATATGGCCGGGTTTATTTTGAAGGTGTGGACGATTTTTAGATAAGTGTTACTACCTGCAATTGGTACATTACTTTTCCCTAATTAAAATGGGTGATGATCTCGTCTAATGAATAGCTTTTCATCTCACCTGCTTCATATAGCCTGTCGCGCTCCAGTATTTCTTCTTGCTGTGCTCCGGATAAGGTGATGGTTTCATCATCCCTGGTATAATCACATTTCATATTATCCAAAAAGGCTAATAATGCCTGTTCTTCCAATTGATTGTGCGGATTAACAACTATGGTCATATAACAAATTCAATATTTTTTTAATTATTTAAGCGGATGAGCGAATTTAAGTATAAAAATCAGGCCATCCCAAAATCAGGTAAATCAAGGTTCCTACAAAAATCGGTGAAATCAAATCTTTAATCCTCGAAATCCTCCAAAACAATTTCCGCAATACCTCTTGCAATTAAAACAAATAAGCGTATCTTTGCAGTCCCGAAAAAGCGGGGTATAATAATCGTTTAATTAATTTAATTTAAAGCAAGTGAATACGTTAAGTTACAAAACTGTCTCAGCCAACAAAAAAACCGTTAACAAACAGTGGGTTGTTGTTGACGCACAAGGCGAGATTTTGGGGCGCTTGTCCACTAAGATCGCAATGATCATCCGTGGAAAAACCAAGCCTGATTTCACCCCGAACGTAGACTGTGGTGATAATGTAATAGTTATCAACGCAGACAAGGTAAAACTGACCGGAAACAAATTCAGCGAAAAGCAATATGTTTCTTACACTGGTTATCCAGGTGGTCAGCGTTTCATTTCTCCTAAGGAGTTAATGGCAAAGCATCCAACACGCGTAATTGAAAAAGCCGTGCGTGGTATGTTACCTAAAA
>Ga0302309_10001086_pt1 | contig 26356 bp, 22 predicted proteins | sample III_Palsa_N1_1_FD_200453 | JGI IMG/M metagenome (GOLD analysis project Ga0302309, IMG submission 200453) | Peat permafrost microbial communities from Stordalen Mire near Abisko, Sweden - III_Palsa_N1_1 | ecosystem: Environmental > Terrestrial > Soil > Palsa > Peat permafrost | place: Sweden... | reverse complement strand
ATTCAATCACTCCGGTGAGGTCGCTCGCCCTTATGAGTACTCCGTCGACTTAGGCGACAGCCTGATCCACGCGGATATTACTGGTACGGAGCGCAGCGGCATCATGCGTTTTCGTTTTGCGACCGGTCAGCATAAAGGGTATGTAGCTGTCGAGAACAATCGCAGGAAGGGCGATGGGTGGGTTCGCATCGACACTCAGAAACAAGAGATTACCGGAGAAAATCCCGTCTTTCGAATCTATGCCGGCAATGGACTGCCGGCCGGCTTCTCCGGTTATTTTGTGGTCCAATTCAGCCGGCGGTTCAAGCCTGGGGGTACCTGGATTGGAGATTCAAAACCCACAGGCTCTCTATCGGCGCGCTCTTCTCTCGACACGTCCGGAGCTTACGTTTCCTTCGATCTGCAACAGGATGCAACGGTCATGGCTCGTATCGGCACTTCCTTCGTCAGCGTTGACGAAGCGCGCAAGAACCTCCAGCAGGAGGTCCCGGCATGGGGCTTCGACCAGGTGGTCAGCCATGTGCGCGACTCATGGAAGAATGCGCTTGCGGTAGTCAACATCACGGGGGAGTCGCCCGGCCGAATCGTCTTCTACACGGCCTTGTATCACGCCATGCAGCTGCCTCGTACGTTTAGCGATCGTAGTGGCGCCTATCCACGGTTCGCGGGAGGTCAAAGTATCGAGCACGCGGTTGGCTTCACATACTACGACGACTTTTCAATATGGGATACTTTCCGCGCGGTTCATCCCTTGCTCACCTTGCTTCAGCCGGATCGTGAATGCGACATGGTCAAATCCCTGATCACGAAAGGGCAGCAGGGCGGCTATCTTCCTATCTTTCCGGCATGGAACAGCTACACGTCTGAGATGGTCGGGGACCATGCAGACGCTGTGATTGTCGACGCGTATGTAAAGGGCATCCGGTGCTTCGATCCAGAGGCAGCCTACGACCTGATGCGTAAGAATGCGACACAGTCGCCAAGCAACGAGCAATACCGCAACGGCCTCGGAAGGCGGGCCCTGAAATCCTATCTCCAATACGGGTATATTCCGCTGGAAGACCACGTTAGCGATGCGTTTCACGCGGACGAGCAGGTGTCGCGCACATTGGAGTATGCCTACGACGATTTCTTGGTGGGCACAATGGCGAGCGCTCTTGGCCATGTGGACGACGCAAAGGTGTTTGCCGTCCGAGCCCAGAACTATCGCAAGGTGATTGATCCGGAAACTGGCTTTGCGCGAGGCCGAAATGTCAATGGAACCTGGTCTTCACCTTTTGATCCGGCAGGCAAATATACCTACATCACAGAAGGATTACCCTACCAATACACCTTCTTTGTCCCCCAGGATGTTCCAGGGCTCATCGAGTTAGAGCATGGCCCGCAGGCATTCGTGAAGAAGCTCGACGGTTTGTTCGCCGGCAACTACTACGATCAAGGCAATGAACCCAGTCATCATATCGCCTATCTCTATGACTATGCGGGAGAGCCGGAAAAGACCCAGCTTCATATTCACCAGGTAATGCAACAATATCGCGACGCACCGAATGGCCTGCCCGGCAACGACGATACCGGGCAGATGTCCGCCTGGTATGTCCTATCGGCACTGGGATTTTATTCTGTTACTCCCGGTACTCCTGACTATGCGATTGGAACACCGTATTTCGATGATGCAACGCTATATCTTCCCGCAGGCAAAGTTCTGCATATTCATGCGCAGGGTGCGGAGAGTGGCAAGTTTTATGTCCGGTCGATACATCTCAATGGCCGCTTGCTAGAGAAACCCTTTATTTCCCATGGCGATCTTGTAGCGGGAGGTGAACTCGTCTTCGATATGGCCGCACAACCTTCCAGACATGACTGAGTCGGCCATGTAGAATCCAAACGTTTTCAAATGAATGCCGAGAGCTTGGAGCCATGAACCCAAAAATTCTTTGTTTATTCGTCACCAATATCATCGCACTGCCCAGTCTCCTTGCTCTCGGCCAGGCGACGCCGGACGTCGTTGCCGAATATAACGTCTCCATGCAAACCCGCGACGGTGTAACTCTCCGTGCCGATATCTTCCGCCTATCCGGCGATGGCAAGTACCCCGTCCTGCTGGAGCGTACGCCCTACGACAAAAAAGGCGAGACTGACTTTGGCCGCCGTGCCGCAGCTCATGGCTATGTTGTCGTAGTGCAGGATGTACGCGGTCGCTATGCCTCGGATGGCGAGTGGTACCCCTTCAAACACGAATCGGCTGATGGCTACGATACGGTTGAATGGGCGGCCGGCTTGCCTAACTCCAACGGGAAAGTCGGCATGTTCAGCGGGTCGTATGTTGGCGCGACACAGATGCTTGCCGCCATCGCCCATCCGCCACACCTGGCCGGAATCTGTCCTATTGTCACAGCCAGCAACTACCATGAGAACTGGGTATACCAAGGGGGTGCCTTCGAACAGTGGCTCAGCGAGGCCTGGACCTCCCTCCTTGCCCGTGACACGCTCGATCATGTCATCCGCGACAAAACCAATGCTATAGTCGGCAGCACCGTGCTGCCCCTGAACCGGTACCCCCTCTTCAATCTCGACACCGCTACTTATACTGGCACTGGTCTGACCGGGGAGCTCGCGCCCTATTTTTTGGATTGGCTCAACCACCCCAGCTATGACAACTATTGGAGACAGTGGGCAATCGATGAGCAGTACTCCTCCATCCAGGTTCCCTCACTTACCGTTGCCGGTTGGTACGACGTCTTTCAAGACGGCTCCCTGCGCAATTACATCGGCATGAAGGCCCATGCTGCGACAAGCGCAGCGCGCAATGGACAACATCTGCTGGTAGCTCCTGGTGGACATGCAGGCTGGGGCCGCAACGTGGGCGCGGTCGATTTCGGTCCGGATGCACCCGTAAACGAACACACCGTCATGCTCGACTGGTATGACTTCCTCTTCAAAGGGAAGCAGAACCAGTTTGCAGGCAAGCCTGTTCGCATCTTTGTGATGGGTGAGAATAAGTGGCGCGATGAAGACAACTGGCCGCTCGCTCGCGCAAAGGAGACGCGCTACTTCTTACACTCCGGCGGCAAGTCAAATACGGCAGCCGGTAACGGTAGCCTCTCCACAACTCTCGCCGGTACAGAGCCCGAGGACAGTTTCATCTACGATCCAGCGAATCCCGTTCCTACCGTCGGTGGACCTCTCACCGGCGACTCGTCTCGCCTGCCACCTGGCCCACGTGACCAAAAACAAGTTGAAGCGCGCCCCGACGTGCTCGTTTATTCCACGTCGCCGCTCGACACGGACGTGGAGGTCACGGGGCACATTACATTAGACCTCTTCGCCAAATCCTCTGGCGTAGACACTGACTTTACCGCCAAACTCGTCGACGTCAGTCCAGACGGCTTTGCGCGTAACGTGACGGAAGGGATTCTGCGCGCCCGCTATAGGGAATCACGCACCACACCGTCACTTATCGAACCCGATAAGGTCTACGAGTTCAACATTGATCTCTGGTCAACAAGCAACGTGTTCCTAAAGGGCCACCAGATCCGGGTCGAAGTCTCGAGCAGCAACTTTCCGCGTTTCGATCGTAACTTGAACACTGGGCAGCCTGCGGGCGACACCTCTGCATTCGTGCGAGTGACAAACACAGTGCTCCACGATGCACAGCACCCGAGTGCGCTTGTACTGCCCATAGTCGCTAGATAAATCTTCTTATCGACGGCTTGTTTCATTGTGCCGTCCAACCCCCATCGATAGGCAACGCCGCTCCCGTAATGTTAGCGGCCGCATCGGAGCAGAGGAAGACCGCCAGCGAGCCAATCTCTCCAGCTCTTGTGAACTGTCCCGATGGCTGCTTCTCATTCAGCAGCGACTTTTCAGCCATGTGTCGATCAAGCCCTTCACGGTCCATTCGTTCGTTCAGTTGCGCCTCCACCAATGGCGTCAACACCCAGCCTGGGCAGATTGCGTTACAGGTGATGCCCCGTCCAGCGGTCTCCAGTGCTACAACTTTGGTCAACCCCACTACGCCATGTTTGGCCGCAATATAGGCCGACTTGTCCCGCGAACCTACCAGTCCGTGTACCGAAGCGATATTGAGTATCCGGCCGTAGCCAGACTCGCGCATCTTCGGCAGTACCGCCGCGGTGAGGTGGAATACCGCGGATAGGTTCGTCGCCAGAATAGCGTCCCATCGCTCCTTCGGAAAGTGCTCAATAGGCGCTACTTGCTGGATGCCCGCATTGTTGACAAGGATATCGACCCCGCCGAGGCATGCCAGCGCACGCTCTATCAGCAGCCGGCACTCCTCCGGTTGTGAAATATCAGCGCCAAGGTAGATCACCTTTACTCCGTGAGATTGCTCCATTTGAGTTCGCACTGCTTCGATGCCAGCGTTCGTGCCGAACCCGTTCAAAACGATATCGCATCCGTTCATAGCCAACGCCTCGGCGATGCCAAGCCCAATCCCGCTGGTCGAGCCCGTGACAACGGCTCGTCTCCCTCTCAGATCCATTACCTCTCCATCTGCGGAAGTCAAAGTAGAATCTGCTTCAACGCTGCGTCAAGGTGTTGCTGCAACTTGCGGCGTGGTATTGGTAAAGTACGGCACCCCGCAGGCATAGGACGCAGGATCGTCAATATTCCCCGAACCTTTATACTGCGCCACACGCGGATAGGGACACAGAAGACGCTTCTGAGGTGCCGATGGTGCAGGCTGCGGCTTGCTGACAACCAGGCTATCCGGTGCGGCTCCGTCCTCTACCCATGAGATGACTGCGTTCAACGGATAGAAACCACTGGGACCGGGACCACCGCCGCAATGTGCCATTCCGGGGACCATGAACAGCCTTAGCGAGTCGTCGAGAGGCTTGGCATCTCTCCCGGAGTAGGTGCCAGCGTTCAACTCCGCGTCGCGCGCTTGCACCGTATCGTAGTAATGAACAGTCTCTCCCGGTGCGACTAACGGGTCGGCCCAACCGTGATACAGCAGCAGTTTGTGTCCGTGCGCACGAAAGATGTCGAGATCGGGGTCGGTCGCATTGAGCGATTTCGCAAGACGACTATTAAGCGTGTCAACATCGTGATCGAAATCAAATGTCCGCCAATCCCATTTGTCGCCCAGAGCCCACTTAAAGACCGGAACAAACGGTGCATGCGCTTTCGGATCAGGTTTAGGTGCCAGCCGTGCTAGCCACCCCGTTTCACTGCCAAGCGGAAGGCCCGGATAAAGCTGCTTGCCGGTTCTGGGATCCACCGGTCCTCCGTAGAGCGCTTTCACGGTTGCTACCTGCGCTGCAGTCAGGCAGTTGTCGCTGTCGTCAGCTTTACATTGCAGCTTTGCAGGATCAAACCGGCACCCCCGCGGATCGGTAATCAGTCCGTCTTTCACTCCATCCAGCACATCGCAGGCGTTCAGTACTGCCGTTGAGAGCAGTGCGATCTTCGCGGGTGGCACGTAGGATTCCGGGTCCTTCCGTAATGCCGCAAAGTTCCAGAGAATACTCACATGGACACCAGTCCGGTTCAGCGCTGGAGCCCCGCCAACAATCCCATCGTAGTCGTCGGGAAACCGCTGCGCTTCCATCAGCGCCTGTTCGCCACCAGTCGAACATCCAACAAAGTAGCTTCGCTTCGCATCGCGCCCGTAATAGGCCTTGACTGCTTGCTTGGCGAAAACTGTCATCTCGTGAGTAGCTCGATATCCCCAGTCGGCCCAGCGTTCAGGCCGATCGATGAAGACCGAAGCGTCCTTGCCCGGGGGGACAGCCATCCCCATATCGGTGTTCACAACGGCATATCCACCGTGGATACCATTTATCAGTGAGTAGTAGTCGATATGTCCGGCCAGGCCTGAGTTCCCTGTACCCTCCATGCGTCCATTCCAGCCTGACGCCGGCATCCATAACTCGACGCGGATATCAGAGTCTTCCGCGGGGTGTAAAGCAGCGACGACTCGACATAACGCCGGAAGTCCCAGGATAGGGCCATGTCCTTCCGGGATCAATTTCCCTCCGGTCACCGACTCCGCGGTGATGATCACACCGTCGGATAGTTTCAGTTTGGCTAGATCTTCGCAGTGGCTGGCCAATGCAGGTTGAGTCAGCAATGGCAAAGTTATCAGGAGAAACAGCAGGGAACGACGCATAACTTTGAAAGCCTCTCTCGATCGCCATCCCAATCCCACTGATTACCCAGTGGATAAGACCCATCGACCCTCTTTGTTCTGGAATCGTAGTTCCACCATTAGGTTTTTGAAAACAGAAATATGGGATCGTTTCCAAAAGTTCAGACACCCAATATACTGCATTCTCTAAACATTACGCACAGGATTCACCACATTAACAGGCGAACCAGACACAAATGCCCGAATATTCTCGATCGTCGCCTGCACGATTCGACGACGCGCTGCAAGACTGGCCCAGGCCATATGTGGGGTAATCAAACATCCCGGAGCGTCTAACAGGGGATTGCCAGGTCCTGGAGGCTCGACCGCCAGCACATCCAGCGCTGCACCTGCTAAAAATCCTTGCCTGAGTGCCAATGCCAGATCACCTTCGTTGATGAGCTGGCCTCTTGCCGTATTAATCAGGAAGGCAGACGGCTTCATCCGCTGCAACAATGCTGTATTTACAAAGCCAGCGTTTGTTTCATCCAAGCTGCAGTGCAGTGAGATAATATCCGCTTTGCTAAACAGCGTTTCAAGAGGCACCTGTTTCGCCTTGGCAAAATCTCCGCCGCTGCCCGAACGCGAGTAATATACGATCTTCATGCCAAAGGCCGTCCCCAACTCGGCAACCCGTCGTCCGATTCGACCAAATCCCACAATGCCGAGACACAACCCACGCAACTCGATCTGCGGTCGCTTCCAGTACGTCCAGTCAGGCGATGCCTGCCACTCGCCCCGCTCGACGGAGACTGCATGCTCACCGACGTGATGGCAGAGTTCCAGCATTAACGCCATTACATACTGAGCAACAGTGTCAGTCCCATAGGCCGGCACATTTGAAACAGGAATACCCATCTCCCTTCCCGCCTCGGTATCCACGACGTTATAGCCCGTCGCCATCACCGCTATGAACTTCAGATCAGGCAACTGCTCCAGCGCACTTCTGTCGAGAACAGTTTTATTGGTTACCAGCACGTCGGCGGAAGACGCCCGTGCCAGGAGTTCCACCCGCGGCGTTCGATCATAGATCGTAAGGTCTCCCAGCCCATTCAAACCGGGCCACGGATTATCACCCGGATTTACCGTATAGCCATCCAACACAACTATCTTCATGCTTCCTCACTACTTACCTGCGATCACCTTAATTGAGCGTCAAAGTTGTTGCAGCACCGCCCTGCCTGCCGGTTGCTAACCGCACCAGCGTGACGGCTCCAAATCGATCTTGGCTCGTCGTCCATCCAGGCTTGTCAGACGCATGAAAGTCCGCTTCCGAAGCAAACTTGTACAAGCTCCCCGCGCCGTTCTTGAGAGATGCAGCAGCACAATGGATCCGAAACAAATAGCTTGGAATTGTGCTGGCGTAACTACCTTCGACCGGTGCCAGGTCCAACTCCACACTGCTGCCACGCTGCGTCGCCGATACCTGCTGGCGAAAATAGACCCCGTGCTCATAGGCATATGTATGACCGTCATCGTCATAGATGATGAACATCGCCATACGCTCAGCGGAGGGGAAGACATCCAGAATCAACGGGACAGCGCGATCCAACTGGTTATCATTCGTCGACGGTTGGGTCGCAACGATCGAGCCCTCACGAATATAAATGGGAATGTCTTGCCAACTCTTGGTGTCTGCGTTGATCTGCACTTCGCGGCCACCATCCAGACGTTGTCCGCTGGCATAGTCGAGCCATGATCCCGAAGGCAGGTAGAGCGTATGCATAGTTTCCCCGTGCCCCATAATTGGAGAGACCAGCAGCGCATCACCAAACATCCAGGAACGTGTTTCGTTCGCGGTCCTCGCATCATCCGGGAAGACCCAGAACAAAGGCCGAACAATTCCTATGCCGGTCTCCGTCGCCAACCGCTCATTGGAGTAGATATAGGGCATCAAATCGTAGCGAAGCAGCATCGCCCGCTTTGCGGCTGCTTCCGCAACCGGCCCATATACCCAGGGCTGCCGCTTTTCGTTAAGGCCTCCGTGGACTCGGTAGATCGGTACAAACGCGGCAAATTCCATCCATCGCGCATAATTTTCCGGCGTCGGCGTGCCGCCACCGAAGCCTCCGGTATCCATACTCCAATGGGGCAGCCCCAAGTCGAGCGAAGCGATCATCCGCCTTTGCTGATAAGCCATACTCTGAAAGCCGGTAGAAATATCTCCAGACCATTCCGCGAAACCATAACGGGTCGAGCCGAGATAATAAGCGCGGTTGATCGACCACACCCGCTCTTGCGAATCCGCCCGCTGACCGTCCCAAAGCGTACGGCCCATATTCAGAAACTGAAAGTTATTGAACACCGTGGTCGAGTCGTAATCAGCCTCGTCATTCCACCATGCCGTGATGCCGTTATGAAACGCCGGCAACAGATGCTTCCAGTACCACGCTCTTGCCTCGGGGTTGTTGAAATCGATGTTGCCGGCAAGACGATGGGTGAAGTAGTCGTTTTCACGCTTCTCGTTCGGATACCAGAAGCCGTGCTCGGTCGCGTAAGCTGACGCTTCAGTCGGTTTTCCATCGGCGCGATCGATCAGAATTCGTGGTTTCAGGATGCCTGCCAGATGAATCCCCCCCTGTAGAAGGTCGGCGGCAAACTTACCCGATGCGCCATTGGGAAACTTGTCAGGGAAGGCATTTCCGTCGCCCGTAGTGCTGTTCCAGCGCCACTCTCCGTAGTCATCTTCTCCCCATGCCTTCCAGTCAAAATCTAGAATCAAGCCACTGAGAGGGATCTGTTTCTCTTGGTAGGTTTTCGTCACTTCCCTTAATTCCTGCTCCGTAGAACCCCACTGCGAGTTAAGAAAACCGAGCGTCCACTTCGGTGGCATCGGCGGTTTGCCGGTAAGCAGCATCAGTGCCTCCATCGTCTGGAGCGGCTTGCCGACAGCCACAAAAAACTCCACGTCCGGTCTGGAATCGTGGTGGAAGTACAGAGTGTCATCCAGCGGATCGAAGCTGCCGCCATCGGAATCCACCAGCACACCGTAACGATGGGTGAAAACGAACGGCGCGCCGCCGTTGCCCTGAATTCCTTGCGCGACGGTTGCGCCGCCGTTGCGCAGAATACCCGCTCCGGAGTCTGTCCGATCAAGCCCGCTCATTCCATAGAGGTCTTCGTTCTCATCATGAACGATGGCCAGGCCCTTCATCCTCGCCTGATGAACCAGGTCGTGCAGCGTCAGCAGCAGATGGCCTTCTGCGTCTTTCACCTCTACGTCCATCGGCGGCCCTTCATGCACGACAACGGACATTTGCCGTGAAGTCAGCACTGCGGCGTCCTTAGACTTCTGGAACTCCAAACCCGGTTCTTGCGGCTTGAAGGACGGATCCATGACCAACGTCCGTGGAGTGAACCGGCCTTCCAGTTCAACATGCACACGCAGGATGTTCGGTGCCACTGCTTCAACTTCAATGACATCCTTGCCCTGAGCAACCCGGAGCACGGATTGCCCCCATAAGGGTGCAGTCAATAGCAGGCTACCTGCTAAAAGACACAGTTTTGCTGACTTCATCGTTACCTTTCTCGGAATGAACAAGACTCATCTCTTCTCGCCGAACAACCTTCCGTTCATGATCAACACGCCGAGACCCATGAAACATTTCGGCCCTTATGGAGCGGACCCTGGTGATCTCTTGCAAATCGAAATCAAACGGGAACGTTTCCATGCTGAAAACAATATCCTAAACAGGCAGTCGACGGAAGGGAAGCAAGTCATGGGGCCACCCATCATCGTTCACGTCTCCAAGAAAAATCAACCGTCCCATCGAATGCCTTTGATGGGAGCGTATAGAGTGTTGAACGCGATGAGGTGTCTGAAGAAATTGCCCGTGTTTCCTTGATTACTTCTACTACTTCGCGGTTCATCTGAGCGAATTCATTTCGGGTCTGCCACGGTTTGGTGCAGAAGAGCATGCTGCTCCGTCAATCGCGCCCGGAACTGCCCACAGATACGTCCTGTTCATCGACGTGCCTCTTCGCCGCAATGGTGCGCTCTCGGCGGCGATGAGCATGGGGCTGTCCGATACGACCAAATCACGAGCAACCTACTTCCAGGCGTCGTAGGGGTATACCTTATTGACGTTTAGGACGGTGATGAGCTTATGTTTGACAAATGTCGCCGACGGCGTAGGACGTCCTTTGAGGATGTCCAAGGCTAAGGCAATGAGTTGCTCACCATAGGTTTCCGGGAAATATGCCGTGGAGCAGATAAGTCGAGTGTCTTGTTTTCTTAGCTCATTTCGGGCTTCGATTCCGGCATCTTGGCTGGCTATCGCACAGTCATCTTCTCTTGCGAGATCTCGAAACGCCTGCAACGCCCCGAGGGCTGAAGGATCATTGATTGCTCCAACGAGAATGCGTCGCTTCCGGAGTTTATGTATTGCTTTTCTAACGACTTCCCATGTTCGCTCGAATTGCGCCTTTGTATCCAGATGAAGGACCGGTGTTGATCGGGCCACAAACCTGCCCTCCAGCAAGCCGTCGAGCATTCCGGTGAGTCTGGTATTCAGTACCGGACCGGCGACATCAGCTCCGATGAGTAGAATCTGCTCGACCTCCTCCTTCCAATGGCTATGGGCCCATGCCCCTAAATATTTGCCGGCCATGCGTCCTGCGCGATAATGGTCCGCCCCGAAGTAGGTCGAGCCTGGATGAGGAAGGTCGATTGCAATGAAGGGGATTTCAGCGTCTGCGAACTTAGCGGTAACCTGTGCCGCGATGCGGATATCGATCTGTGCGTCGATCACCAGATCAACTCGTTCCGAGACAAATCGATCTGCGTTTGCTAAGGCCCGGCTCGCGCTGAATTCGTTGTTAAGGATGAGGAGATCGACATTGGCAGATGCTGCAGCACTCCTCAAGCCTGCGGTCACAACGGATGAAAAACTGGTGCTATCACTCAATTGCCCATAACCGATTCGAATAGGAGCTGTCTCCGAGAAGCGAACGCGGGAGAGGTAGCCGGCTTTTCCCGCGCGTTTAACCAGGCCCGCTTCGGTGAGGCTTTCCAGGATGCGAAAAGCAGTCGGCTTTGAAAGTCCCGCTCGTTTAGCCAACGATACGAGATCGACTGGTGCGCTATCTGTATGAAAACTCTTCAATAAGGAAGCTGCCCGGATTACGGATTGCACGGTATAACGGCCCATTTTTCATCCTTCATGTTCTGTGTCCTCCTTCGCATTTTACTGTATGAGATGATTCTGCTTGCCTCCCCGAGCGAGCACAGGCACGGTTATGCCGGTAGAAGAGGGAGGTTAGATGGTGCGTCTTCGATATAAATGCTTCATAATAAACAATATATAAGCATAAACCGCTGTTGCTATCATGTCGAAGGATTCGTACCTGTTCGTCTATATTTCATTAGGTGAGACGAAAGTGAAACATGAGATTTCTAGCTTTGCCGCCACGCCGCGAACATATAACGTGAGAGGTCAAGGTGGTTCACAACGAGTTCTGATGGAAACCTTTGGATGGCTCACATAAACATGCCGAGACGACGCCACGCCGGAGCTGTTGTTGTTGCAGGTCATTTGTGCGTTGATCTCACACCTGAACTGTTCGAAAAGAAGCTTCCGTCCGAGGGCGGGCTACTGTTGTCAGGGGACCTCAGAATTTCACCTGGCGGTGCCGTCCCGAACGTCGGACTCGCACTGATGAGGCTTGGTGAGTTAGTTCGGCTGGTTGGGAATATGGGCGACGACGCGGTCGCCGATCTACTTTGCGATGCACTGTCAACTGCGGGTGAACAATCATCCTTGCGCCGTATACCCGGAGCAGCAACCAGTTACAGTATCGTGATTGCTCAACGAGAAATGGATCGCCTCTTCATCCATTGCTCTGGAGCCAATCAAACATTTACTTCGGATGCGGTCGGAGACGATATCCTCCACTCGGCCCACTGGCTGCACTTTGGATACCCGCCACTGATGCCAGCCATGTGTGAAAACGATGGCAAAGAATTGGATCGACTCTTTTCGCGAGCATGTCATCACGGACTCCGTACTTCACTGGACTTCTGCGCGATCGATCCCTCAACCAAGTATGATGTGCGGTGGAATCGGGTGTTGTCGAGATGCGCGGCCAATGTCACGGTTTTTGCTCCGGGGCTGGGAGAAATAAGTTTTGCGCTCAACCTTCCTTACGATCCGGACGCTTGGTGGAGTTCGATTTCGGACGTCGCCTGCCATCTTCTTTCGTGCGGATTTGCGATCGTTGTTCTCAAGCTCGGAGATAAAGGGCTATACCTGCGCTCAACTGATAATGCCGCGCATGTCGCATCCTGGAACCTGGGGCCCGAATGGGTTGGTAGAGAGCTTTTCACCAGCTGCTTCGATGCAGCCTTGGTGAACGCGAATGGGGCTGGAGATTGTACGATAGCCGGCCTTATTACGGCGATCTCACAAGACTTTACGCCGGAACAGACGCTCACGATCGCGGCGGCGGTAGGAGCTAGTAGCGTGGAGGCCTCTGATGCATCGAGCGGCGTGATGGACTTGGCTAAAACCGTCGAGCGCATTGATGCAGGGTGGACTAAGAAGCATATCGAGCTGCCGGGTGGCCGGTGGCAATATGACGAATCGTCGCAGCTATGGAAGGGGCCGCACGAAGACAGGACATAGGTTGGAAGATTTCCCGAGGAGATGGTGCATGACTAAGAAAGCGTGGAAGGTTCAAACTCTGGCAGCTGAGTCCCTAAGGCTCGCGGGGATCGTATTGACCCCCGAGGAACAGGATCAGATTGAAGTCGTAGATTTTGGGCTCGGTCACCTGGACATAGAAGGCCTAGAGATCGTCACATATGTGAATACGGATCGGTACTGCGCAAAGGAACTCGTGTTATTGCCCTTCCAGACTTGCCCAGAGCACCTTCATCCGCCGGTGGGGAATGATCCTGGAAAAGAAGAGACGTTTCGCTGCCGTGCGGGCCTCGTCCGGCTATATATAGACGGGCCGCCGAGACCATCCATGAGCGCTCGCAAACCTGCTGGAAGCGAAGCTTTTTACACCGTCGAGCACCAGATAACGTTGTATCCCGGCGAACAGTTTACGATCATGCCCGGTGTCCGCCATTGGTTTCAAGCAGGTGAAGACGGAGCCGTAATCTCAGAATTCTCTAGCACAAGCCGAGATTTCCTAGATATTTTCACGGATCCCCGCATTAGCAGAGAACCATTAGCCAACACGACCAAGGAAGGTGAATCAGAGTGAAGCAATTAATTTCAAAGCTGGAGTCAATCAAAGCGAACCCCAACTCGCGGGAGTTCATTCTCGCTGATGCGAGAGACGCTGATATGGCATGGGGGATCACGAGCTTCGGCAAGAGGCGCATTCCGGCCGCAGTCGATGGAGCCGATCGCTACCGCACTAAACCAGAGTTTTTGGATGAGATCCGTTCCGTCATCGATCAGGGGATCATCGATATCGTTCTTGCCTCCACTTCAACGATGCACCAACTCGCCCATACTGAACGACTTTTCGATAATTCGAATGCGACACCCGCAGTGCGTATCAATGACACCACCGATATTTGGATTATGCGAGGGGCCTCTTACTTTAAAAGCCCTTCGGTTTGTTTTCGTTCGTCCTACATTCAGGAAGCTCAATATGGCAGCTTGTCGTCTCCGAGAACTGACGACCCAGTTGTGAATCTCGGGCTCTATTCCATCACCTTCAATAACAATCTACAGGCGGATTTGAATTCACTGAACGCCTTCCGCGAATTTCGCCGTGAAGCAGAAGCAGCCGGATTCAAGTACTTCCTGGAAGTCTTTGCCCCTAACTCTCCAGGTGGCGACTTGGCTTCGGAAGACATACCCGGCTATATGAATGATTGCATTGCAAGAACGCTTGCAGGGATACCTCTAGCGGGACGCCCGCAATTTCTGAAGATCCCTTATTTTGGCCCCCGAGCTCTCGAAGAGCTGGTTTCGTTCGACCCATCCGTTGTGGTCGGCGTCCTTGGAGGGAGCAGTGGAACGACGCACGATGCATTCAAGCTGATTGCGGATGCGCAAAAGTATGGTGCTCGTGTGGCGCTCTTCGGAAGGAAGATCAAAGACTCGGAACATCCACTTGAATTCATACGGCACCTCAGAGCAATTGTGGCAGGCGAAACGAACGCTACGGAGGCAGTGAAGCAATATCACGCAACACTGCAGGCTAAGGGATATAAATCAAACAGGTCGCTGGAAGACGACCTCGTATTGACTCAAACGGAGCTTTCCTATGCATAACGATCAGGCAGTGAAATCGCAGAGGGCTTTTCTCTCGTCAGAGAGCAGAACGTTTCTGAGCGATGGCATGCTCAGGAATTTCATCGGCGGGGCGTGGAAAGAATCTGCCTCGCTAGAAACCGTTGACGTAGTGGATCCATCCTGCGGTGAGACGTTGGCGCGTCTGCCACTGAGCACTAGGCAGGACGTGGATGGAGCAGTCGCCGCAGCTTCCAATGCGTTTCCGACGTGGTCGGCGCTTTCGCCTGTCGGACGCTCCGCCATCCTTCGCAGGCTCGCGGATGAGTTGCAAGCGCGGCTTCCGCAACTCGCAGAACTCGAGGCATTGGATGTTGGCAAGGCCATCGTCAATGCTGAGGGGTTCGATATCCCATTCGGAATCGAATGCCTCCGGTATTATGCCGATTTCAACGTCACCGCAACTCGCGACGCACACTTGTTGATTCCGAAGATGAAAGCTCGTGTCCACCGCGTTCCTTATGGCGTGTGTGGATTTATTTTGCCATGGAACTTTCCGTTCGATTTGCTCATGTGGGGCATCGTTCCGGCTTTGGCCGCTGGCAATACGGTGGTGGTGAAACCCTCTGAAGTCACTCCCCTGAGCACTTTATATCTGTGCGAAGCTGCGATGCATGCGGGCTTGCCACCGGGCGTTCTGAATGTCGTCCTCGGCGACGGAAAGGGTGTTGGTGAGACATTGGCCACGCACAAGAATGTCCGCCGAATGGCGTTCACGGGGTCGACCATGGTGGGTAGAGCGATCGCTCACGCCTGCGCAGAGAACCTCATTCCTTGCAAACTCGAACTGGGCGGGAAGGGAGCGGCGATCGTCGCGAGGGACGTTGATATTGTCGGTGCCGCCCGCGGCTTGTCCGATGCGCTCACACTCAACACTGGTCAAGTGTGCTGTACCGCCACACGATGGCTGATCCACGAAGCGATATTTGACGACTTTGTTTCAACTGCCAGAGATTACCTCGGAAACGTGCGCATTGGACCCTCTCTGTCGCGCGATACCGAAATGGGCCCATTAACTAGCGCCCAACACTTGAAACGCGTGTCGGATTATGTTGCGCGTGGTGTGTCCGAAGGAGCCTCTCAATTGTTCATTGGAGAAGGGCATCGCGCGAAGGATTTGCCGGATGGATTCTATTTCTCGCCATCGCTTCTTACCGGCAGCTCTGAAAATCTCTGCTGGAGAGAGGAAATTTTCGGGCCGGTGGCATATATCGTGAAGTATCGCACCGACGATGAAGCTGTCTCCCTGGTGAACGGATCCCGTTATGGGTTAGCCAATAGTGTCTGGTCGACCGATATAGAGTGGGCGAACGCAATCGCCGAACGGTTAGTAGCGGGGAATAGCTGGATCAATGCTCATAATGTCTTCGCTTACGGCCTTCCGTATGGAGGCGTCAGCCTAAGCGGCTTGGGCGGCGGAGTAAACGGACCTGATACTTACTACGATTACTTGCGTAATCTGACAATCGCCCAGCCGCAGTAGGGCTCGTTTGAAACTTGGCTTCTAACCCCATGGATGGCGTGAAACTCTCTCATGGGCTCAGCAGTCTCCCGCTAGAACCTGGGACAGATGCATGGTCCAGCCATGCCGCAACCGCCTGAGTCGAGGAGTTCTACTTCTGCGCCAGTTGCTGTCTGGAGCTATATCTCGTCCTTCATCGTCATCTGCGCCTTCCGGTGATCATCACCGTGCTCGCCGAGAAGAAGCCTCCGTATCGGCAGTCGATAAGGTACATGATCGGCAGCAACCCGAAACCGAGAGTGACAAGAAGGCGGTGTTGCGGACTCGGCTTCCACGCGCATACCGCTTCGAGGATGGTGACGCAGGTTTCAGCGTAGAGAGTTTCGTGCCAGACTCGTTTTACCTTTCCCCATATGCGAACACAGGGGAGCAGATTGTAACTGGGTAACAGGCACAGGCGAAGGATCGTAGCGATGGCTACGACAGCAGCATTTGTTGATTTCGTCCGGGTAAACCTGCCTTTGAGCATTCACACGCTTGCAAGTATCCGAATATCGCGAATATTATTTCCAGTTGGACCGGTGAGCAATACGTCATTCAACGCGGCGAGGCCTGTATAACTGTCGAAGCTCGCTACGAGCCTCTGGGGATCGGTGCCTATAGCCACCAGCCGCTTGCAAGTGAAGTTATCAGCCATCGCACCTGCGGACGGAGTATTTCCATCGATTCCATCCGAACCGGCGCTCAGAACGACAGCAGGGAAGTCCAGCCTTTTGAGCAGCAAAGCAGTCTGAAGCACAAAATGATGGTTGCGGCCTCCGGCACCGAAGCTCCCAGAGATTGGAACGGAAAGTTCTCCCCCTGAAATGAGGCAGACTTTCGAGTGGCTCTTGCGAAGCGTCCGCAATTTGCCGACCAGATGAGCCGCGGCTTGTGATGACTCCCAATCGTCACAGGAGGCGTCAATTTCTGCATAATAGCCGCCGGCCACTGCTAGACCTTTTAGGGTTTGAAGCGCAACTGTATTCGACAGAAGAGTCAGATGTGGAGCATGGTCATGGTTGGCACGGCCGGTGTCTAGATCTTTCTCAGGCTGTTTTCGCAGAGAATCAAAATGTCTAAGGACGCGCGGATGAAGGCTCCTAAGCAACGATCCGCGTGACAAAATGGCTTCGCAATCCGCAATTGTCGAAGTGTCGGGCAGCGAGGGGCCGGACCCGACCATCTCCGGCGCTTCTCCGGGTACGTCATTGATGAGAATACTGAATTGAGAGGCTACAGAACCTTTCTGACTGAGCCGTCCTCCTTTGACCGCCGAAAAGTGCTTCCGCAGGATATTCATCTCGGTAATTGACAGGCCTGAGTGGACGAGAGTCTCATAAAACTTAGCGATTTCTTCCATCGAGAACGCTTCGTCTAGAGGGGATTCGAGCATCGCGGAGGCTCCTCCGCTAATGAGAAACAGCACAAGTGTGCGCTCGTCGACCGTGCCAAGTAATTGGAGTGCTGCGTGTGCGGCGGCAAGCGATGTTTTGTTCGGTAGCGGGTGGCCGCCATTGAAATAGCGCATATCGCTGGGAAGATCGCCCGTCGTCTTCGGCCCGACGATGATGCCTTCGATTGATTTTGTTCCGGGCAATGAGCGTCGCAATGATGTGAACATACCCAGCCCCATGGGCACGGCGGCCTTACCCGCAGCAACAATCACGAAGCGGTCAAGGCGCTCCAGCGGCCACGCGTGCTGATCGATCTGCAGATGAGTTGTCGTGACGCAGACAGCCTGATCGAGGAGCTGCTGAATGTCCATGCTGTCCATGGTGTGAAGAAAAAAGCGCAGAGCGTCCTTGCGGAGCGTGGATTGAGTTTGGGATGTGGAACTCTCCAACTCATAGCGGTGAGAGCGAAGTGTGATTGACAAGCTGCGCCGACCTCATCGGAAGTGTTTGTGAATGATCGGACTATTTGGATGTGAACGAGCCAAGTCCAGGAACATAAGCCAGCAGAATGACGAGAAGCCCCACGAGCGCGCAAAGAGCGAGGCTACGCGGGAGAAGATAACGAAGCAATCTTCCTTCTTGACCGGGGCGACCGGTCGCAGTCGCGGCGATGACGAGAGTTGGCGCGGCGATCATCTTGCCCATGACGCCACCGACAGTATTCGCCGAGCACATGAGAACGGGAGAGACGCCAATTTGCCTGGCGGCGACCGTCTGCAGGCTTCCGAAGAGCACATTCGAGGAGGTATCGGAGCCGGTGGACAAGGTTCCCAGCCATCCTACGAACGTTCCGAAAAAGGGATACAGACGATGTGTGTGCGCGAAGGCAAGGCCGATGGCGGCGTCAATGCCCGCATAGCGGCTGACAAACCCGAAAGCCAACATGGCAGCAATGGTGATGACGGTAAAGCGAATGCCGTGCAGGGTCTGTTTGAAACAGTCCATGAACATGGAGGGACGTATTCCGATGAGAAGTCCGGCGAGGGTTGCACCGATCATGCTGGCTGTACCTGTTGCGCTGAGCCAGTTGAACGTCAAAATGGCAGGTTCTGCCATAGCATGAGGTACGACCGGCGGTGTCCTATAGATATGCAGGTGCAAACCGGGGATGGGCAGGCGCAGTGTCGTGTGGGCATCCAAGAAGTGTGAAAAATCGGGAATGCTCCATAATGCGAGCACAAGACTCAACGCGATCCATGGAGACCAACCTCTCCACATGCAATGCAAAGACAACGAAGTCGAACCTGGCTGGTGAGGTAGTTCTATCAATTGAGGGTCGTAGACCGCGGCGGGTTTCCATGCCCTGAGGAAGAAGAGTAAGGCCCCAATTGTGCCAAGCGCGGCGACAATGTCCACAAGGTTGGGGCCGGCTATGCGGGCCAGAAAGTATTGGAGCGTTGCGAATAGTGATCCAGCCAAAAGGACTGGGGGCCATACCCCTCGCGCGCGAAATTTTCCTGCATACGACGTGGTGAGCAAGAACGGGATCAAGATGCAAAACGGGATCAGCAGGAGTGCGACGACACGCGAGATCGCGAAGCTATCGATGCCCGAAACAGCACTTAGAGTTGTGATGGGGATGCCTAACGAGCCGAAGGCAACAGGCGCCGTGTCCGCCATCAGAGTTGCGATAGAGGCCTGAAAGGGATCAAAACCCAGGCCGACGAGCAGAGCTCCGCAGACGGCAACCGGAGTTCCAAAGCCGGAGGCGCCTTCAAGAAATGCTCCCAGAGCAAAAGCGATGAGCACTAGCTGAAGACGGCTATCGGGGGTGATACCGACAAGGCTTTCTTTAAGTGCGTCAAGCCTCCCCGAACGAGCTGTAAGTTGGAACAAAAACAATACAGGAATAATGATCCAGCAGATCGGAAAAATTCCGTAGGCAGCGCCATAGGCGGCCGCGGCCAGAGCCAGCTTTACAGGCATGTGATGGACAGTTGTTGCCACGAACAAGCATGTGACGAGGCCGATAAGGGCCGCCTTGTGCGCGGGAATGCGAGCAAAGCCGATCGCAAGGAGAAGAACGATCAATGGCAAAGAGGCAATGGCTGCAGAAAGCCACCACCGGCCCATCGGATCATTTCCCTGAGCCCAATTGCCCTGAGAGTCTGGAGTCCAACGACAACGGGCTACGAAATAGACACAGGTCAAGACGAGAGCTAGCGAAGCGCCAAACTTGACGCGGCCAGCGATGAGCGGTGCTCTACCGGATGATGTCCCAGCTTCCAAACGACCCTCCATGTTCGATGTCGTAATTTTGAGCAGATCGATGTTGCAGGATGGCAAGCGATTCAAAGAAAGGTCAGCACGAAACGAGCTGCCAAAGAGGGTTTACGGTTTCGCCAAGTAGTTAATCGGCAACTCTTCAGTGCCAGGTATCAGTGTGTGCTCCTGATGCCGCGGGCGAAGAGCATCGCACAAGAACATACCTTTCAACTCGAGCACTGTCCGTCTATATCACAATGCGATATCGTTTCCATTATTCACCAGTTTAGGGGCTGGGGTCCGATTGCAGCCGAGCCGGGATTCGGCCCCTAAAGCCTATCGAGGATCAGATTGGAAGCCTGTGCCGAACTACGGTTCACATTTCAGCGACGGTCGCGGCGACTAGCTACTTCTTAGGTCCAACTTATGGTGTAGTCACAATTGCAGCTGATTCCGTGGTCATCCAGCCGTTCCCAGCCATCCATTTTGCCAGGACGTCCGGCCACCCCTTGAGGAGCGGAGATCCGATCGCCAAGCCAGAGCCATGCGAACCATGGCGGTAGAGATGCATCTCCGCGGGAACATTCGCTGCTACTAATGCCTCGTAAAAGAGCACACTATTCATGACGGGCACCGTTTTGTCGTCCGAAGTGGCGTACAAAAACGCAGGCGGCGTTGCTGGCGTCACATGTGCTTCAGCGGAGAGGGACTGCACCAGCGCTGGATCAGGGGCAATCCCGATGAGATTGTTTCTCGATCCGATGTGTGTGAATGCCGGCTTAAATGAAATGAGGGCATAGGCCAGAATGAGGAAGTCAGGGCGGCTAGATTGTCGCTCAATTGGATCGGCGGCGTCAGGAACTCCTGCGTCGAATTGCGTTCCTGCTGTGGCAGCCAGATGGCCTCCCGCGGAAAAGCCGCAAATGCCGATGTGCTCTGGAGAAATTCCGAGTTTGCCTGCATTTGCGCGCACCGTGCGGATGGCCCGCCGTGCGTCATCAATTTCAATAGGGTGTCGATATTTCGGCGCTAGCCTGTATTTCAGCACGAAAGCTGCGATGCCACGTGCGTTCAACCATCGCGCCATGTCCTCGCCCTCCTTCTTCATTTCCAGGTAACGGTATCCCCCAACCGGAGCGATGATTACGGCTGTCTTGGTTGGGTTGATTGCCGGCAAGTACGTCGTCAAGGTGGGGATATCGGTGGGAGTGGGCCCTTGGGCTCCAGGTGCTCCTTGCGGCCAGAGCGGAACGAGAGTTGGACTGTCGACCATTGGAGGGGTTGCACTTACTGCTCCTGGTGTGGACTGGCAGAAGGCCGCCTTGAGGCCAACCAAGAGGACGGCGCAGATTGCTACGAAGAGGAGAGCGCGCTGATTCGAATTACGCATAAAAGCTCCGATCCGATGATGGATAAGTGCGAAAAGTGGGTACGTCAAAGGGGTCTTTGCGATTCACAGCGTTACTTCGTGCTGACCTGTTCTGTCATTCCCTGAGCGTCGTGCCGATACGTGACCGCGACAAGTTAGGATTCCCCTCGGATGAACATGGCCCCAATGGCTCTAAGAACAATAAATTATTTTTTGAAGAAACGTTTCCATGACATTATGAGAATACCGAAGTTGTTCAATAGTCGCCAACCAGTTCGAGACGTACCCCCTTTTACAGAGGTCGATCCCGGTAGCCGCAGAATGGCCGGGGCCTTCGGGGTTGCAGAAGACAAGTCCAAAGTTGCAAACTTTGGGTGAGCGCGTGCTATTGCCAGCTATGCGGTGGGAGACGAAAGCGCCTATTGTGAGCAAGGGCTTCAGTTGCTGCGAGGCGGTCACGCAAAATAGATTGGCACAGGAGACGTACTTGTTGGAAACACTGAATCTCCCGAGTGTGAAAGGAAAGACTAAACGATGAAGTCTGTACACTTCGCCTTCGGAAAAGCTGGACTGGAACTCTTGCTTCCGGATGGACCGGAGTACAAGGTGGTGGAAGGAAAGTCGGCTTTGGCCCTGAGCGATCCGATTACAGAGATCGCGCGCGCACTGGACCATCCGATCGGGTGTGTCTCGCTTGAGAAACTGGCTCGGGGAAAGAAGAGCGCTGCGATTTCGGTGTGCGATATTACGCGCCCAGCGCCGAATTCGACGACACTGCCGCCGATCCTGGAACGTTTGCATCGCGGCGGCATTCCGGTGGAAGGAGTGACGATCCTTATTGCGACGGGGCTTCACCGGGAAGCAACGGATGCTGAGATTCAAACGATCGTCGGAGCGGAGATTGCGGCGAAATATCGCATTGAAAACCATGATGCGAAGCTTTTGGCAGATCATCGATGGCTGGGCGAAACGAAGCGCGGAACGCCGGTGCATATTGACAAGCGGTTCCTGGATGCCGAGCTGCATATCACGCTGGGCTTTATCGAGCAACACCTGATGCTCGGTTTCTCCGGCGGACGGAAGTTGATCGCTCCCGGTCTTGCGGCGCAGGAAACGATCAAGGTGATCCACTCGCCGAAGTTCATGCGCGAGCCGCTGGCCACGGAAGGACACATGGAAGATAACCCGCTGCATGCGGAACTTCTGGAGATTGCGTCCATGGCAGGGCATGATTTTTTGCTGGATGTGACGCTTACGCCCGAGCGGCAGATTTCCGGAGTCTTTGCTGGATCGCCGCGTGAAGCGCATGCAGCGGGCGCGGCGTTTCTTCGCAACACGTCTCTCGAACAGCTGGCCGGGTTAGCGGACGTGGTCATCACAAGCGCAGCGGGGCATCCGTTGGATTTGACGTTCTATCAGGCAATCAAAGGTATTACGGCGGCTCAGCATATTTGCAAAGAGGGTGGACGGATTCTTGTGTTGGGTGAATGTGCCGAAGGGGCTGGATCGGTGGAGTTTGCGCGCAAGCTGGAGGCGTATGCGGGACACCAGGAGTATCTCGATGAGATACGCGATGCCGCAGTAGAAGTCGATCAATGGCAACTGGAAAAGCTCGCACTGGTAGGGCTGAAGCACGATATCCTGTTCTATGCACCGGGTGTGACGGCGAAACAGATTGGAACTCTGGGCGAACGTTATTTCGCCAACATCGATGCGGCGGTGGCGGCTGCGTTGGAGGGGCTTCCGCGTGGTTCGCAGGTTGCGCTGGTGCCTGAAGGGCCGTATGTTTTTGCGCGGGTGAGCTAACCGATTTTAATGCGACTTCACCATCCGGCTTCGGCTATGAATGTACCGACGCGTAAGCCTCGGCCTGCTATGGGGCGGGGAAGTGGTGCGCGTGCCGCGCAACGGAGTGCCGGGGGGCGGATATTGATGTGGCCGCACCATCTCTGTCATAAAGCGGACGCGAATGGTTAACCCTTTCGGCCTAAAGTCTATAACAGGTGATATGCCCGGAGTGACGACCTCCGAATTGGAACGAGGCTCAAAGCCGTGCCTCGACATGTCCCGCTGCTGAGCCCGGTCGTTGACTCTTGTCCCAATCTTTATATAGTATTGGAAACGTTTCACCTCGGAGGTCCAACACAAGATTTCCGCGTTGCGACGCAGAATGTCAGGGAGACGCTCCCAACCATCAATCAACCGCTTCCCTTGGTAGCACCGTTCCATTGCGCGCCGATTGACATCAATTTGTTTTTGACCTTGACACGCTGGTCAAAGCTCGCCGGTAATGTGAAAAATCCATAGTTCAGAGAAATTAATACCATGGAAAATCGATCAGCGGTCCCTAATGATAAAAAGTCATGGGAGAGTGCGCATGAATGCCCTAAGTGCCAATATCCCCTCAATTTGGAGGAGGTCGATCTCAAGGCAAGCACGACGGGGATCGTCACTTGTCCGAAGTGCGGCTGGTCGGGACCGATCAATCTCCGGATCGTAGAGGCAGATGGGCCAACAGAGTAAGGGCAGCCTGCGCGCGTCTGCCGCAATGTCATGCCGATGTGTCAAGTGGGAGTCGCTCGGCTTTCATCACGTTGATCAACTTCCGCATAAAGCTTCTTACCAATTCGCCTGCGACTTTAGACTCGTTGTCTGCGAGGGAAACCAGATAGGTTTTCAATGACAGCGTATCCTCCGCGAGCGGACGAACGGTGACTCCGTTGCGCGCCATGCGTACTGCACCTGCTTTCTCGACGAACGCCAGACGCGAGCCCTCGGCAACGAAGGGGAATGCTTCTTCCGGCACAGTGACGTGCTGAATCTTGGCTGGTGCAATCTTTCGATCATTCGCGAGCTGCATCACAGCGTCATACAAAGGCGGATGCAAACGGCGTTCGAATAGTATCCAGCATCGATCAGCCATGTCGTCGAGTGTGATGCAAGGCTGGCTCGCGAGTTCGTCTCTCTTTGAGAGAGCAACGTAAAAGGGGGCTTCAGCGACCTTGACCGTCGTCAATAGCGGGGATTCGGGCGGCTCAGTGGCGATCGCGAGATCAATAGTGCCTGCGATGAGTTCGTAAACGAGGTCGCAAGAAAATCGGCTGGAGAGTTCAATTCTTAGCTCTGGAAACAAAGGCAACTGAATGGAGAGCAACGTCGAGATCAAGAAGGGGTCAGTGGATGGCGATCTCCCGATGTTTAGAGCAGCGCCGGCATCCTGCAAAACGGCCCGCGCGGCCTGAAATGCGCGCTCCCCGTAAAGGAGCGAAGTGCGCGCCTGCTCGACATAGGCACGGCAGGCATCTGTCACGCGCACATTTTTGCGGTCTCTCTCAAAGAGCAGACCGCCGAGACCTTTTTCCACGTGTTTGACGTTCTTGCTGATCGCCGATTGGCTCATGTGGGTCTTCTCTGCCGCGCGTGAGAAGTTCAACGCTTCAGAGAGAGCGATGACCGATTCCATGTGTTTCGTCTCGTTCCGTGCCATAGTCCACCTCCGGGATCCACTTGCTGGTGTATGAGGATGGGACGGACAAAGACTTGTAAGGGCCCGTACTGCCTTGATTCAAGGCGAAGGTCATCCCATCGCTAGATATCAGTTTAACGGGACTCATCGAGAATTGTAAGCGCGTGTCCCCCGGTTTCTGCCGACCTCTTATTCCTGTAGGAATAAGACCGTTGTTATAGGAATTGGACATTGGGGAGGAGAAGGTGAATGCTATTCCACACAAGGCGGCAACTTTGCCGCGGCACGATCTCACTTCCTCAGACGACCAGCCAATCGGCTATCGAGGTGCCCATGGCATTTTTTCCCCAATCCCCGGAACCTTCGCAAGACTGGAGCACAGAAGCCTTAGCTATGGCCGCTCAAGCCAAGGTTCTCTCCGGAAACAAACTGGAACAGCTCGTCGTTCGCATTCAACGTCACAGCGGAAAACCCAAGGAGGCATGCTGGCGCTTTGTCATTCAGCATGGGCTCAAAGGGAGAGTGGATCATCGTCGCTGGACAGAATCCGAATTCGACTTCCTGCGCGAGGAACTGGTCAAAAAAACGGTAGAGGAGGTAGCGAAAAAACTGAATCGGACAGTGGACGCGGTTCGCAGTGCGCTTCGACGAAGTCAGCTGAGCGTCCGAGAGATTCGTTGCGACCTCTTTTCCGTGGAGAGCCTGGCGAGTGTGCTCCATGTCCGCAAAGCAGAGATTCGCTTCTGGATTGAACAGAATTGGCTGCAGGCCTCCATTGGTAGTCGAGGGAAGAGGCGGTTCTACATCATCACGCCCGAAGCGCTCACCGACTTCTACAAACATCACCAAGCGGATCTCTTGAAGCGTGGCATTTCCAATCAGTCGCTGTTTGAGGCCTATCTTCAGTACTGCTATTCCCCCAAGCATACCGTGGGAGAACAGCTACTGGATGTCCGACGTGATAAGCGGGAGCGGGCGGCCTACGCCGCCAGCCAAAGCAGGGAGGTTGACGATGAGGAACGAGAGGAACAGGATGACGATCCAAAATGTGAGGCGGAGCATCGCATGGATATGGAAGCGGATCGTTGGGCGAGAGGAGGCTCAGATGATACGGACGGATGATGTTTGTCCGTATTGCGGTGCAAGACGCTATCCAGTCCCTCCAGCTCGAATGTCAATTCGAGAGATCGTGGTCAACATCGCCGGCGTCCTCCTGCTAGTGGCGATACTCGTCCCAGCTTGGTGCGTCACGGAGCGCTGGCTTGAGCAACAGAATTGCCGGATGTCAGACCATATGGTGTGGCGCGAGCTGATCGATTAAATGTACAGGTGGGAAGGACTGCAGGAGGGTTAGCGCACCGCTGGTGCTCTATCGCAATCGTCAATTGCCTGACAATTGGAATTCCTGCACAAGCGCCTGCATTGACTTCGATTTCCAGTGCCGGTTGTAGTTGTCGAGGGAGCAGAATCTGCGGCTCCACATGCGATCGATATATAAGGCTCCTTTCAGGTGATCGGTCTCATGCTGAAGGATGAGGGCATGCCAACCTTCTGACGATGGATTTGGCAGTCCGTGCTAGGAATGCCGAAGAGAGAAGCAGAGGACGGCGTTTGTCTTCCTCCGGAAACCCGTATTGCCCCCAGCAGGCGGTCCACGTTTGATATAGTGTGGGCATGGAAGGTGCTGTAACGTGGATAGGGAAGGCTGGACAGTCTCGACGGACTTTGCCCAAACTTTGCCCAAACTATCCTCACCGGCCCTCACCGAACTTCACGGAACCCAACGCTGTGGTTTCGTAAGTTGCTGCAACTATAAGATTCGGGGCGGGTGATTTCGCGGGCTTCGCGGACTCAAAATCCGCCGAGGGCAACCTCATGGGGGTTCGATTCCCCCTCCCGGCACCAAGATTCTAATGAGAATACGCAAAGTGGTCTCTCCAGAGCGAGAGACC
>Ga0302309_10001082_pt1 | contig 26393 bp, 18 predicted proteins | sample III_Palsa_N1_1_FD_200453 | JGI IMG/M metagenome (GOLD analysis project Ga0302309, IMG submission 200453) | Peat permafrost microbial communities from Stordalen Mire near Abisko, Sweden - III_Palsa_N1_1 | ecosystem: Environmental > Terrestrial > Soil > Palsa > Peat permafrost | place: Sweden... | reverse complement strand
GTCGATACTCTGATGGCCGCTAGCGCTTGTTTTCCTCAACACCAAGCTGCACCCAATCCAGCGTCCAGAAAGGGCTAAGCTGCGGGCGTGCTTCCGTCAGGCAAAGATCGTGCTTGCCGCTTAGTCCGGAGAGTTGCGATTGCAAGGACGCCGTCTGGTTGAGCTTTTGATCGGGTCCGAATGCAAGCGTCGCTACGACTTGTCCTGCGCAGGTATCCAGATGAACGGCAAGTTCTCCGTTAGAAGTAAGAGGCTGGCCTAATGGAGCATCGTTGTTCCTATCCTGAAAGACGTATGGCAACGGGACAACGTCAGCCGTGATGCCTGTCACGCCGGTTAAATCCGCGTCCTCGTATATCCAGCAGAGCTTCTTGTAGTTCGCGAGCATCACGGGCCGCTCACCGTGTGGAGGGTCGGGTTCCATGGCGATCACCGGCTCAGTGGAGCATTGCTTTAGTTCCTGACTATAGCGCCGCCGAACCGTCTGCGCATTGAGTTGTTCGTCGAACGCGCTTCCGGTAAGTTCATCGTCACGAAATGCGGCTGCACGCAGATGCGTGGGCAGCTTGAGGTCAAGCGGTATCTCATACTTCGCCGATGCGTTCGTAACCGGCGAGCCATCGGTCGTGTAGCGGATATTGCCAAAGCCGGTCTGAGTTGCGAGCACAACCGAGACTGCGCCCTGCGCCGATTGGATAGTCACAGCGCTCTTGACTCGAAATGCATCGGGATCGAAGCCGATGCCAAGCTCATGGTAACGATGGGTCTCCGCGACCATCCGCTCCTCAAAGTCGTTCCAGTCCCGGCGTTGCGGTGAAGACCACGCAATCTCGGCGAGCGCGGCCGCGCGTGGGAAAAGCATCCACGCATCACGATCGTCGCTGAGCATGTACTCGGACCACAGGTTACCCTGGACGCCGATGATGTGCTTGCGCTCTTCCGGCGTCAGGATATCGGGGGAAGGATTGAACCGGTAGACATCCTCGAGCGTGTTCAGAGCAAATCTTCCCGGGGCTTCATCGGCAGCGTCACTCTGCCTGTAATTGAAGTAGAGTGGCCGGACAGGGGTGAGTACAGCATCATGTCCCTGCTTCGCCGCATCGATCCCGCCCTGCACTCCGTGCCATGACATCACGGCTGCGTTCGGTGCGAGACCACCCTGTAGAATCTCGTCCCAGCCAAGAGTCCGGCGGTGATGCGCGGTCAGGAACGTATCGATCTGCTTCACGAAGTAGCTTTGCAGTTCGTCCTCGTTGCTTATGCCCAGCCGCTTCATCTGCGCCTGTATAGCCGGCGATGCTTTCCATTGGTCTTTGATGGCTTCATCCCCACCAATGTGAATGTACTCGCTGGGAAAGAGCTGCATCACCTCCGTTAAGACGTTCTCGATGAAGGTAAATGTCGCGTCATTGACGTTGTAGAGGTTCGGAAATATCCCATAGTGATTCTCCGGCGCCGTGATGGGAGTCTCCGCGACGCCGAACTCCGGGTAGGCGGCCAGCGCCGCTGAGGCGTGCCCCGGCATCTCGATCTCAGGGACAATCGTTACATTCCGCTGCGCAGCAAAGGCCACGAGTTCGCGGACCTCGGCCTGGGTGTAGTAACCGCCATAAGGGGGATAGGCTTTGCCGGTCGCAGGATCGATCTGGCCAACCTGGCTGGGAAGCTCGCGCCAGCCCCCCGTCGTCGCGAGCCTGGGATATCGCTTGATCTCCAACCGCCAGCCCTGGTCATCGGTCAGGTGCCAATGCAGCACGTTCAGCTTCTCCAGAGACATCCAATCCACAAGCTCGTGTATGAATCCGATGGATTGCATGTGCCGGGCAGAGTCCAGCATGATTCCGCGCCAGGCCATCTGCGGTTGATCGTGAATGGCGACACAACGCAAAGTAGCCGGGCCGCTCTCCTTTGTGGAAGCAGTCAACATCTGCCAAAGCGTTACGGTGCCGTAGAAGAGCCCTGCATCATGAGCAGCCGAGACCGTGACGTGACGGCTTGTGACCTCGACATCGTAAGACTCTTTGTTCTGTAAATCTGTAGCGGCGTTGGTCCTCGCAATAACCACCAACGCACTCCCTTCCGCGGCAGCGCTTTGGGCCTTCGCAACAAGCTGGATGTGGCGCGTGCGCTTTACCAGGTCGACCAGATGCTGGGCTGTAAATTGTGCGTAGGCATCTCCCTGCGGATAGGAGACAATCGAGCCGTCCGCGACCTGGAGCGTGCCCTCTGCGTCAACCACCGAAAGCGGGGCTGGAATAGTGGATGACGCCTGCGCGAACGCCCAGGGGTTTGACAGCGTGACAAACGGTATCAACAACGCCATCCGAACAATCGTTGCCGATGCGGTCGAGGAGCTGCGGCGCGCCAACATTCTGACCAAGGTGTATCCCTTCTGGGCGGTGGGTTCGCAATTTCACCGCTACCATGAAACCCTATCATGCAATCGGTTGCACAGTAGGAATTAAAGCGTCGTCTATGTAAGGAATAATCTTGACATTCAAGCTCTAAACCTGCTGATATATCAGTTAACATGTTTTAGAGTCATCAACATGAATCCATCGGTCAAATTTCATTCCGCAAGCCTCCCCTCCCTCGCTGCGCAAGCTTACACCGCCATTCGCAACAAAATTCTCAAAGGTCAGATCAGCTTGGGGCAGGCTATTTCGCGGCGCGGTATTGCAGCCGAACTGGGCATGAGTTTCATTCCAGTCGCGGAGGCGATGCAGCGTCTTGAAGCTGACGGAATGCTCGAAAGCCTGCCTCGTATCGGGACCCGCGTCCGCGTGCCCTCCGCGAGCGATGTGCGCGACCGGTATGTTATCCGCGAGGCGCTGGAGGTCCAGTCGGCGCGGCTGTTTTGCCAAAAGGCCAGCGCCACCGAGCGTGAAGAGTTGTCTGTCATGGCGCGACAACTCGACGAGATGGCGGAGCGGAACTCCGCTGCCGGCGAACAGCAGTTTGAGTTTCAATCGCTGCATGTGCGGTTTCACATGCGCATTGCGGAGTGCACCGGCTGCATTCCGCTCTACGATCTGCTCGAAAAAAACCAGGTGCTTATCTTCAACTGGCTCTTCGATGTGGCTGCCGATTCTCAAATGCCTCCTCAGTGGCACGCGGATCTTGTCGCCGTCTTGAACGGCAATGATCCAGATGTGGCTGCATTGGCCATGGGAACCCATATACGGACAGGCATGGCCGATATACAGAGTGCCATCGCCCAACGGTTTGGGACTGATCTCTCGTGGGTGCAGCGAAGGACCGATGCACCGAATAATGACGAGGTGTTGGTAAGCGCAATTTCCTGGAGAACGCGGCGGCAGCCATCGAAGAAGGATCGGAAAGCTCTTGCTCCTTCCCTCAACGATGACGATCCAGCTCGTCAGAAAACGGTGCGTGATGTCTTCTAATACTCGTTTCAAGAGCTGCGGGAGATCGTTCCTCGGGTGCCTGTTTGTTCTGCTGAACGTCTGCATGCTATGCGTCACGGGCTGCGTTGGCGCCAATGGCGCAGGCTCGACGGCAATCCCCGCATCGACAACCTCCTCGGCTGCTGTTCCGGGCCGCGGCATGTGGTTCTGGGCAGGAAGCTCCTCCGATCAATTCAGTTCCACTGCCATCGTGGGCAACCTGGCGCTTGAAACTCAAACCATCGCCAACTTGCAGTCGTGGAATGTCACCACGCTTTACGGCAGTTACAACTCCCTCATTCAATCGAATCCAGCGGCGGTACAGGCGTGGAACCAGATGCTTGCCTCGGCCCACATCCAGTCTTATGTTTTGTTTTCAAATACCAACAATTTTCTTCCCGAAGACTGGGACGCGGAACAGAGTGAGATTCTCACGAACTTCGTAGACTTCAATGCCTCTGCCGCGCAGGGCGCAGGGTTTGTAGGCATAGCCTTCGATGTCGAACCGGATTCGTTTGCAGGAACTACCACGCGGTTGTCGTGGAACGCATCCACCACTGCGACTCGGCGTACCTACCTGACCTACTTCCTCAACATGCTGCAATCGTCACGTGCTCTGTTGAACGAGAACGGCCAGAGCGCCGCTCCAATGGAAACCGCGCTCGCAACCTGGTATGCGACGTTGAATAGCTCCATCGGATGGGCGAACAGCGCCGATGTCGATCAATGGTTCGGTCAGCTTGCGCAGACATGCACCCGCGTCAGCCTGATGGCTTATGAGGTCAGCACGCCATCTCTCATCATCAGCGACGCCCAGGTGGAGGGCAGTCTGCTCGGCAGCACTCCGCGTATTTCGCTGCGCTCGACGCTTGGAGTTGAGTGGACCACATTGCCACAGTTCTGGCAGGCGCTACAGGCCGTGGAAACTCAGACCTCGGGATATGTGGACATTGAAGATTATGAGACTACCGCAAATTAGCGCAGTCGTCGCGCGGCTTCCGAGGTGAATGTTGCCCATAAAATTATGGAAGTTTTGTGTCTTCCTGTCCGCGCTGGGATCGCTGCTCGCCGCTGCTGAGGGACAGGTGCCTGTTGCCGGCCATGATCGCGCGGTCTGGCTCTGGCAATCGCCCAGGAGCCCCTATGGATCGACTTCAATCATTGGCAACGCCGGCCGCGAAGACGAAGCCATTCTCAACTTGAAGAAGTGGGGGATCACAACTGTCTATGGCAGTTATCTTTCCGAGGGGCAAGGAAACGCTACAGGCCTGCGCGAGTGGAACCGCAAGCTGGCTGCGAATGGGATCGCTTCCTATTTGCTGCTCTCCAATACTGACTATCTTTTTCCTGAGACATGGCCGCAGGCCAGCAAGATCATACTGACCGATTTTGCGTTGTTCAACAAACAGTCTGTAGAGAAGGAGCGATTCGCGGGACTTGCGTTCGATATAGAGCCTCATATCCTGAAGGAATCCAGCTACGGGATTGCGTGGAAACAGACGGATGCAAGTGGCCGGCGGAAGTATCTTGACGGCCTGCTGAACGTGTACCTGAGAACGCGCGACTTATTGAATCAGAATGGAGAGAAGGACGCGAGGATCGCTATCTCCCTGCCCGTCTGGTACTCCAAATTGGACGGCAGCATCCAGTGGAACAATGCGCTCGACCGCGATCGATGGTTCACGCAATTGGCACAGGTCTGCGACCGCGTGAGCATGATGGCGTTCGAGATCAGCGATCCAGCGGTGGTCCTGCGGCGTTCGCAGGAAGAAGTAGACCTGCTGCATGGGAAGGCGAGGATCGCGCTGCGGGCCAACCTCGGGAAAGAGTGGAGTTCTATTGCGGAATTCTGGAACGGTTTGCAAAGCGTGGAAGCAGCCACCAGGCAGAGCGTCGATATACAGGACTATGCTCTGCTCTGCGAGGACGAGAAGACAAAGAACGCTGCGAAGGCACAATGAATTCTTCGCTGGGCAGGATGAGAATCGTGTTGCTTGCCGCAAGAAGCATTCAACGCTGCCGTTCGAAATGAGGACTACGGCTTGGTGCCTAACGTTCCATTTTTCGCGGCAATCGAAAGCGGCGTGACCACCGGAACCGCCGCCCCTACGATCTCCGTTATCGATGCACCGGACGCTATACTCGCCGACGTACCGGAGTTCATGAGCCACACGTTACCGGAAGGATCAATCTCGAGATCGAGGTCCTGTAGGAAGTCTGCCTTTTGAAATCCGCCGCCGGTGGGACATCCTATGGTCGAGGTGCAGGCAGTTGTGGCAAGTGCTGTGCCCGTCGGTGAGAGTGCGGTAAAGGTTGCGCTGGTGCCGGCCCCGCTGGCCGCTATTTCAGTGACACCGAAGGCTCCAATACTTGGAGAGGTTCCAGTCTCCGGATAGATATTGGTGATCCACATGTTGGCGGCGCCATCGACTACGACAGCTTCAGCGCCGTTCATGCCGCCGAGGTATTGCGCACTGGCCGACACCTTGCCTGCAACAGCGCTAACAGCGGGCGTGTACTTCTCGGCCTCTTTGAAGTTGGCGGCCGTCGATCCACAGCAGATTGTCCCGCTATAGATGTAGTTGTTGGCATCAACCGCAACGCCGGAGGAGTTAGTAGCCGAGTAGGTCGCGGCGTCGGTGTAGTTCCCTATTTCGGTGGCTGTTCCGGTGTCCGAAGTGAGCGCAACGTTAGCTGTCGTCAAGCTTGCGGAGAATGTGCTGGCGCTGGCGGCCGCGATGGTCAGCTTCTGACCGTTGAACTGTATTCCTGAAGCCGTGCTGAGACCGGAGATAGATGCGACCTGGCCCACGGTGAAGGTGTTCGTGGCGGTGAACGTGACCACATTCGAAGTGACCTGATAGGCCGTGATGGGAGCGGTCAGCGGGTAAGCACCATATAGATACGTGGAGTTACTGGTCGCAGCCCATATTCTTCCCAGGGAGTCGGCAGCAAGACCGGAGAAGGTCGTGGTCGCGGTGCCGTTAAAGCCGGTGGTAACAGCGATGGGAGCGAAGGGGGTGGTCGTTGTGCCCGGATCGATGAGTTCGTAGAGAGTGCCGCCATTGGCGTTGTTCGTGTAGAAGACATTGCCATTGCCATCGGCGGCGATGCTTGAAGGACTGGCCGGTGGCGTCCATGCGATGGCGGTAGTCGTGCCGTAGGGCAGCTCTTCGATCAACCCGGTCAAGGTCGCGTGGTCGTAGTCCGCCCATACATTTCCTGTGGTATCGATCGCGATGCTCGTGCCATAGGTCTGCGAGGTGACGATGCAGGCCAGCGGCTCGCCGACAGGGCTCATCTCACCGAAGATCGCCTTGGACGCGGACGCGTTGATGAACCACACATTGCCTGAAGCATCGATGGCCGCGTGTGCGGGGCCGGCGAAGAACGCGGCGCCACCGGTGCAGGTCCCCGTCGATTTATACGTGACACCGATGGTCCAGTCAGTAGGTTGGCTGGCAAGAGTCGGCTGGAAGGGTGAGGTGGCAGTGGCCTGGCTGAACAGGTTCGCCATATTGGTGGAGGACCCTGCCCCACCTGCGTCGATGGGATTTGTAGCCATGTAATACGCGGCCTGGATCGTGTCCTGCGCAGTCTGGAAGGTGGTCGCAGGCTGGCTGGTGACCGTTGCTGTGGGCGGCTGCGTTGCGGCAGTGAAGAGTTGTGTGCAGCTGGTGTTAGGCGCAGTCTGATTGTTCACACAGGCGGCGAGGATGTCGGCAATGGTTGCAATCTTGGCGCTCTCTGCCGTTGCAGTAACGGAGATCGCGGATGCTGTGCCCGTGCCTGCATAAGTCACCGGCGTGGACGTGAGGTTGGCTGTGCTCGCGACGGCATTGTTGAGACCAAGGGCACCCTGAGGCTTGCCGGTAGGGATGTTGGCGCCGTTCGTGCCGATCGATTCAGTACCCGGCGCCGTCCCAGGATTGATGTACTGCGCCAGAGCGAAAACGGCTGTAGTGGTTGATTCTTCGTCGACAATCGTGAAGCTATTGGCGCCGATCGTGCTACAAGCCCCCATGACCGCCATCAGACCGATGGCCGAGTTGGTATCGGCAGCATCGTTCAGGTGGTTGCCGATGGTGTTGCCACCGGTAGCGATGAGGTAGATCTGCGGATCGGCCGTCGTAGCGGGACAAGCCCAGGTTGTACCGGAGCCGCTGGAGGGTCCATTGGTGGAACTCTTCGTGAAGATGAAGTTGCCGCTTCCGTCGGCTGACGTCGTTGTCGCGAGCAGCGTCGAGGCCGAGCCGTACCCCGTGGTGCCGGCCGCATAGAGTTTCACAGTTGCGAAGGCGATAGGCTGCTGGCCGCCATGCACTGCTCCGCCTACGACAGCCGCGGAACCGAAGGTGTTGACGCTGGGGCCGGAGGACTCCGTATTCGCACAGCCGACCGACACGCCCAATACCGCAGCCAGCAGAACTGCCACAAATGCTCTTCCGGCGTTGAACTCGAGATGTTGTTTGTCGAGAAACATTTTGGGCCTCCAACGACGATGCAATGCAGCGGCAAGGATTTAGTGAAAGCGTATTTCTGCGGTTAGAAGATGATCTTTGCGCCCAGTTGAATGCGGCGCGGATCACGAACGCTGGAAACTGCGCCGAACGCAGAACCGGCAGTGTTGGTGTCTGTCGAGGTGAACAGCCCCTGGGGGTTTGTGTGGTTGAACGTATTGAAACTCTCGACGCGTATTTGTGCGCTCCAACGGGGAGTGAATGTGAGGTTGCGAAAGAGCGACATGTCCCATTGTTGAAAGCCCGGAGCGATGAGCGAAGTTGCGCGCGAATTGCCTACGCGGAAGGTGCCGCTCGGGACATCTTTGTAAGCCGCGGTATTGAACCAGTCCAGGAGTGTGTGCGGCGCGTTCACGTTGGGATTCGACAGAATATCGGGGCGCAGGGCCACGACGCTGCTGGAACCCAGGACACCTAGTCCTGCCGGGTCGAGTCCCGAGCCGGAGAGCACCTGGGTCGATAAGCCACTGTCAAAGCTGGCTGTCCCGCTAAGCTCCCATCCATGGAGAGTGGCGTGGGTGAAGCCTTCGCTGCTGGAGAAGAACGGCAACCTGTAAATGTAGCTGATGACCAGAATCTGCTTGCGGTTGAAGGGGGCAACAGCATACTCCTGGTGAATGTTGTAGCCATCCTGAGGAGGATTGTTACGGTCGCTGCCGGAATCGGTCAGGGTTTTCTGCCAGGTGTAAGCCAGACGAAGAATCGAGCCATCCGCGATACGCTTCTGCGCAGAGACCTGGAGCGAGCTGTAGTTCGAGCCAAACCAGTTTTCCACGGTATTGATGGCTGTGTATCCACGGTAGGGACGAATTGAGTTGACTGCCATAGCTGTTGTGCCTGTTGTCAGCGCTGCCGTTTTTCCAGGGTTCAAAGCGTAGTACTCACCGGGATGCAGCGTATTGGTATCGACGATGCCAAGCAGGTGCGTGCCTTTCGAACCGTAGTAGCCGGCGTCGAGGAGGAATGAGCCGCCGAATTCGTGTTGCGCGTCGAGACTATACATCTGAATATAAGGAATGGTCGCCGGCAGCGGCGTTCCATGGAGCGATGCGACGGAGGTTGCGGCGAGACCCGCGGATGGATTGGCAAATGTCGTGTTATTGACGCTGAGATTATTCAGATAAGGCGCATTGGCGAAGATATTGTTTTCGTAGATACCGACCAGCGTCGAATCGAAGACAAGTCCGTAACCGCCCCGCCAAGCGTTCTTCCCGGAATGAAAAGGGTCCCACGAAAACCCGGCACGCGGGGAGAACCGGCCACCGGGTTCATTGGACACCTTGCTGCCCCACGGCGATGTCGCGTTGTTCACGATGATGCCGTTTAGAGGATCGCCCGTGCCGGGTATGATCGCGGCCCCGGTGCTCACAAGGGTGGGCGCATTCGCCGGCACATACAAGGCCGGATCGAAGTTAGACAGCATGTCGCGGTCGTCGTAAGGCAGACGGAACAGAGAGTAACGAACTCCCGCGTTGATGGTTAGATTGGGCAGGAAGCGGAAGTCGTCCTGGACATAAAACTCCGATTCGCTCTGGCGAATATCGGGCGTGAGATCGAGCGAGGTTTGCGTAAACGTAGCATGCGTGCCGAGCAGGAAATTGGCCCACGTCTGCTCCGTACCGGTTGCTTTGCTGCCCGCGGGAAGCGTCGTGGCGGCAAACGCAAAAGACCCTGCGTTGGTGCTCGCATTGTTTTCGGTCTTTTGATAGTAGTTATAAGTAGCTCCCGCCTTTAGCGTGTGCCTTCCGGATACCTTCGTCGCATCGTCGAAGAAGTTGTAATTACGGCTGTGATTGTCGTAGACCCCGTATCCCTTTACACCACTTAGTCCGGCGATGGATAGATAGGGCACATTGCCAAGGGTGCTCGAAAATGGAAGATTCACCTGCACATCCGTAGCATTCGCTTTACTGAGAAGACCGATCGGCGTGCTGAAGTGACGTCCCGTGGTGAAGGCAAACGCCATTTCGTTGAGCAGCGAGGGCCTCAGCACGGACGTCAGCCGCACCATTGAGTTGGCGCCGGGAGATTGTGTCGCGGTCGTCGATACGTCCGGAATCAGCGCGTTGACCTGGTACCCATAAGGCTCGACGGTGTTCGCCGTGTCCAGGATATAGCGAAACGTAATGGAATGCCGCGACGAAAGCGAGTGGTCGAGCCGAACGAACTCCTGGCGCAGGTTATAGACCGCGCGTCCCGTACTGACCAGGACGTACGTAGTACCGGGCGAGCTGGATGGAAGGCCGCTGAACACATCTTTCAGATAGGCTGCGGCAACCGGGTCGAACTTTGTGATCTGCGTCGACGAACTGTTGCAAAGGGTACCCGCGGCGTCGGTATAGCTTGTGCAAACTAGACCATCGAAGATCCCGGCTTTCATGGCAGCTGTCGGCGCAAGCCCCGACTCGGTGGGATACGTAATGATGCGGTGGAACTCTTCCGAGAAGAAGAAGAAGGTCTTGTCGCGGTCCACATTGTAACGATGAGGAATAAATACCGGGCCGCCGAACGTGTAGCCGAAATCGTTATACCGGAGCGGTGGCCGGGGAATGCCCTTGAGCTTATTGAGCGCGTTGTTGGCCGCAAGAATGTCATTGCGAAAGAACTCGTAAGCCACGCCGTGAAAGTCGCTGTCGCCCGAGCGCGTTATCACGTTAATTTGAGACGAGGCATTGCGGCCATACTCCGCGCTGTAGACGCCGCGGATCACTTTGAACTCCTGGATCGCATCGATACTCGGCGTATTGATCAGAGTTGTATTAGCCCCCCGGTCCAGGTTGTCGGAGCCGTCCAGAAGAAAGCTGTTGCCTGAAGGGCGCCCTCCGTTCAGAGAAAAGGAAAGGGAGTTCACAGCCCCGGTAGGGTTGACCGCGCCGATGGTCAACTCATCGCTCGGCGAGGTGTTGGTGACGCCCGGCAGAATGTTGAGCAGGCCAAGGAAGTTTCGGTTGTTGATGGAGAGTTCGCGGATCTCGGTGCCTGAGATCAACTCATCAGACGCGGCGGTCTGCGATTGCACCTGGAGAGCGTCCGCATTCACGGTGATCTGGTCCCCAGCTGCCCCGGGCTTCAACGGCAGCGACAGGCTCACCCTGTCATCGGCATGAAGGTCGATTCCCGTTTGATTGAGAGACTTGAAGCCGGAACTGGTCACCAGGACGGAATAATGCCCCACCGGAAGCAGGGTCGCCACAAACTCGCCGCGAGCGTCTGAGACGACCTTGCGGACCAACAGCCTCTTGTCGTCATCGGTTACCGCAATCTGGGCACCGGGGATGACTCCTCCGTGCCCATCCGTGACCAGGCCGACCAGCGTAGCCGTAACCTCTTGGGAATGAATGTATCCGGAGAATGCCAGAAAACAGGACAGGATGAAAATTCTGAAGCCGAGGCGGAATGGCGTTTCGGCTTCTGACATAGCGACAGGTTCCAAATGGAAATTTGAATACAAATACGTGTAGTTACTGATATATCAGACGGTCGGCGCGCCGTCAACCTGCGCTTGTGCCGGTGCTTCTCCAAAACCATCTTGGCATGAAAAATTGGCTTGGTTCCCAATCTCAGTGCAACGTCTTGACGCATCCTCACCTTACGTATACTGGCGATGTTGTCTGAGTAAAAGGAGACCTTCGATGAAACGGTTCGTTGTTGCGGCGGTTCTGCTGTTGTTCTGTGTTGCGGGCCCAACTTCAGTCGAGGCGCGCGCCACAAAACCCAATGTTGTCGATATGAGCAACATGAATAAGATCTTCGTGGGTTGGGTCGATTTGAGCCCTGACGAGTATCGCTTACTCGACTATGACGCCAAGGCAGATTGGGCCAAGGTCATCGATAACGTCAACGCCTACTTCCAAGAAGAGTTGAAGTCGGAGTATCTGGCCGGCCGCACCGTTACCGTGGCGAAGAACAGAGAAGACGAGAACGCGGCGGGCAACGATCTCTACATCAAGTTCACCAACGTCTCGGAAGACAAAGGGTATCGCCTTCACATCGCCGTTCACTTCATCGATCCGAAGACCAGTAATGAGCTCGCTGTAATTCCAGAAGACCGGTACGGCGCCCATGTCTGCGGACTCGAAGGGTGCATAGAGAAGGAACTGGGTAAGGTGGGTGAGCTGCTGCATAAGCAGGTAAGCCCCAAAAAGTAGAGGCAGGCAGCCGATTTGCATAACGTTGCTTCTCGGAGCAGTTCGTTTCATTCACGGCAAGTTCAAGGTAACTCCAGCAGCAGCGCTGCAATGCCATTGTCCCCGGATGTCGATAACATGAGGGCCTTCCCACTATCTGGTCGACTACTCAGGGCCAGCACCAGGTGCAGCAGGGCCCCGGCATCGGTTAAGCCCAGCGCAACAGCCTGTGCGGGGATAATGGCCACATCGGGGCCGGCAATCCCGCGCGCCAAGTCGGTTGCCGCGCTGTTGGCACAAGGTGCGCCATCGCCCGCGGCTAGGATGAGACGCGGAACAGCCCCGCCCAGCATCTCGCGGATACTCTCCTGCGGCTCACCGCCGGTCGCCCAGCGGCCCGCATGAAGATGAGCATACGAACGCACGCCCCGGTCGCCCGCCGGCTCCAGTACCAACGCAACTAACCCTTCACTGGGGACAAACCCGCTGGCCTTCCCCAAAGGCTCTGAGTCATAGCAGGCCGGCGACAATAGATCCGCTGTCTCGTACCACTCATACATCGTCCGGGTCAGCGTGTCGCCAGCGATCACAATAGCCAGGTCGGCCTGCCCGTGGCGCAGCAGCGAAGCGGCCTGCAGCAGCGCGCTCTCGCCCGCAAAGTGGTTGCTGCTGATCGTGATATTCGGCCCTCGCAGGTCGTGCAGCAGCGCCACGTGGCCGGTCGGTGAGTTGGCCAGCGTCTCAGGGAAGGTGATGGGGTCCGTTCCAGACCAACCGTTGGCGAAAGCGCTTTGGAAGAAAGACTCCGTAAGTTCGATACAGCCGAAGCCGGTAGCGAAGACTACGGCGACCCGGGAGCGGTCCATCTCTTTCAGATCGATCCCCGCATCCTGCAGGGCCAGAGACGAAGCGACCAACGCCCACGCAGACAGACGGTCCAGGCGCCTGGTCTTTAACCCCGGCACGATGCTGGCGGGCTGGAACGGCTGTACCAGAAATGCGCGCCGCAGCCCATCGGCCGTCCATGCGGTGATGGGACTGGGTTCCAAGATAGACGGAGGGATAAGTCCAGCCAGGGGCCCAAAGGGACTGACGGAACCGATACCGGTGATGGTTGGCAGCTTCTTGCTCATACGGCTGCACTCCCGTAATCGCCAAATAGCAGCACCGTGTTGCTGCCCCCAAAGCCTACCGAGGCCGACATCGCCAGCGGCAGCGGCTGGTGCCGGACCTCGCCCCTCACCCAGTCCACAGCTATGCTCTCGATGGGGTCTGTCAGGCGCAGCGTCGGGTAGATCGTACCCGAACGGATCGCCGAAATCGTAATGGCCGCCTCGATGCTCCCAGCCGACCCCAGGCAGTGTCCAAAATACGACTTGGTTGAAGAGATGGGAACAGGCCGGCTGCGTCCGCGGAAGACGCTCTCATAAGCATTGGCTTCCGCAATATCGTTCAGCGGTGTTCCCGTACCGTGCGCATTGACATAGCCGATCTCTTCGATACCGCAGTCCGCCATCTCCATAGCCCGGTTGATACATAGCGACAGACCGATGCCCTGCTTCTGGGGCGCGGTGGGATGAGAGGCATCGTTGGTCATGGCCCATCCCCGCAGCACCGCCAGAACATCGGCGCCGCGTGCCCTGGCTCCGGCCAGCGTCTCCAGCACCAGAACGGCTGCTCCTTCCCCCAGGTTCAGACCCTTCCGGTTCTGGTCGAAGGGCCGGCAGGGTTCGCGGTCCAGGGACTGCAAAGCATTGAATCCACTCAACGTAAACGGGCACAGAGCGTCGCTGCCGCCCGCAAGCACCATCGGAGCGGCCCCCTCGAGCAGCATATTGGCACCCAGCGCAATGGCCATCGCCCCGGAAGCACAAGCTACGGAAACAGCACAACTCGGTCCCCGAATGTCCAGATGCTCGCCGACTGAGGCGGCCACGCGCGCCACCGAATAGGAGCTGGCCCGCGCCAAATTTCCGCGCCGGTACCAGGCGGCGGGGCTCTCGGCGATTTCGGGGTCGATCTCGGACAGGCCCGCGACCGTGCTGGCCATCACAATGCCGCTGTCCCGAAAAGAAGCCTGCCGGCGATCGAAACCAGAGACGGCGTCTTCCGCGGCGACCATCGCCAGCCGATCGGAACGGGAGTACCAGCGGCCTGACTCTGCGGCAAAGTGCGGCAACTCCCCGACCTGGGCCAGATATCCTTCGAAGCCGGGATAAATGTCCTTTGCGGGCTCTAAACAGCTCTTTCCCGCTACCAGGCCCGCGTGCAGAGCGGCCATCCCGATGCCATAAGGGCTGACAACGCCAATACCGGTTACGACAATAATCTTCTGCATATCAGTCAGGGGCATTGACCCGCCAAAAATCGAAAAAGTTAGTCCACTGATCATAGTGAACCGATAACTGGGCTTCAAGGAAGCGGACAGCCTGCCCCAAAGCCGCACGCTGGTCGGCTTCGGGGTCGCCGGAGGCTCCCGGCAGTATCGGATCACCACTCTCTATGCGGTAGCGTAGCCAGCCTTCGCGGATCACAAAACCGGGCAGCACAGGCGCACCTGAGACCTGCGAAAGCAGGAAGGGGCCAAGTGGAAAGGCTGCGGGCTTCGAGAAAAACGAAACCTTCGCACTATGTCGCGGATGGTAGACGCGGTCCCCCTGGATCGCCACAATTTCATTGCGCTGCAAGGCCTGCAGCAGTTCGATTGTGGCGTGTGGCCCGCCGCTGAGGTCCACAACCCTGAGCCGGTCGCTGGCCATCCGGTCGCGCAGCATCTTCTCCGCCGGCTTGTCCTCGACGACGCGCGCTACGTTCACAGGCCGGCCGTGCATCTCAAGCAGCCGCGAGGCAAACTCCGGATTCCCGAGGTGCGCCGTCCATAAAATGACTCCCTTGCCCGCGGCGAGATGTTCGTCGATGGTCGCGGCGGCGTACTTGTCGTCCACCAGCATGGAAAGCAGTTGCTCATGACTGGCGTGGGGGACATAGCAGTAGGAGACCATGAAATCGCTGAACGAATAGAAGACGCGATAGACCTTCCACATCAGAACGAGCCCGCTGTTTCCCGTAATCTGGCGGAGATTGCTCGTAACTGCGTTGCGCTCCTGCTTCAGCATGTAGCCAAAGAAGAGAGCCGTTCCTACCCCGACCAGGGGCTGGGCGAAGCGGGGCACACGGGCCATGGACCAAAACATCAGCCGAAGCATCGAGACAGTATGAAAACGGTGCTGGTACCAACGCGTCAAATCTCACCTGCGATTGGGAAAAAGGGACCACCGGCAAGGAAACCCGCAAAACTGCCTCGGCTTCCCGTTGACTGCCTGCTGCTTAGAGCAGGGGTTATGCCTTAACGGTCATCTTTGCTTCGACTGTTGCCGCCAGGGTATCGATACTCTCCCAGGCAGTCTTGTCGAATTCGCCATCCACCAGTTTGATGCCGAAATGTCGCTCAATCTCAAGGATGAGTTGCAGAATATCGATGGAGTCGATTCCCAGATCGCCGCCCAGCAGCGGCTGATCGTCCTGCAGGCTATCCGGGTCCCGGTCGGTGATCCGCAGGCCCTTGATGATGATTACCTTGAGTTGTTGTTTGATCTCGTCCATGGTCACCTTCCTGACAGTATACCTAATGCTCCTCGGCCCCGGCTTGTGGGCCGATGCTAGACTGGGCAGGTATACTTGCGGCGTTTTGCAGCGCTGGGAAGATAAATATGGCTAGAGGCGCGCTCTTCTCTCTGCTGATTCTTGCGACCAACGCCTCTCTGGCGCTGCTCTATCCTTTCTCCCCCTCGCGTTGGCTGCTGGTGGGCCTGCTGTATTCCCTTGGCACCGGCGTTACGCTCTTCCTTCTGTTTCATCCCCGCAACCAGTGGCTGGTCGCCAACCGCTCGCGGGTGGAGGCCGCAGGTTGCGTGGCCCTCACCTTCGACGACGGCCCCGATCCCGTCGATACGCCCAGGCTGCTCGACATCCTTCGTGAGAAGGACGTGAAAGCGACCTTCTTTGTGATTGGAAAACGCGCCGAGCAGCATCCAGAGGTTGTACGTCGTGCTTGGGAAGAAGGGCATCTGATCGCCAACCACACCTGGTCGCATCCCAACTTGTTCTGCTTTCTCACCCCGTGGCGTCTGCGAGCGGAGATTGATCGCGGCACAGAGAGCGTCTACCGCAGCTGTGGTCTTCGCACCCGCTATTTCCGCTCGCCAGTTGGTCTGCGTCATCCCCTCCTGGGCCCGTATCTCAAACAAGTAGAACTGGAGTTCATCTCCTGGCGCATTCGCTCCTTCGATACGGTTATCGGGAGTTCCTCAGTCCTCGCCCGCCGCATCCTGAACAAGGTGGCTGAGGGCGACATCATCCTGCTGCACGATCGTCTGCCCTCGGGGGCCGATGTCATGCTGGACGCCTTGCCCGGAATCATCGACCAGTTGAGAGGCCGGGGACTGGAGTTCGCCCTGGTCGGTCCCCGTGAGCCGATTGCATCTCAAGTACCCATGGGGAGTGTGAGATGATCCTGCGACGCAGACTCTACTGGCTCTTTGCCATCTTGATCTCACCGGCTGTCATGACGGCCCAGTCCGGCCAACAATTTGGCGATCTCCTGACGCGCATCTGGGCAGGCGAGCAGCAAGCCCAGGCAAAGTTCACGACTGCCTGTGGAACTGTGACTGAGACCCGGACCTCTAAGCTGATCGTCAAACCCATGGTGCTCCACGGCAGGTTTTGCGCCCAGGGAACAGACCGTTTCATGCTCGAATACACCGAGCCAAATCCCATGCGCATTCGATTCAACGAAAACTTTCTCAACCTCACAGCAGGCGGCAAGACGGAGGTTCTGGACGTGGGCCCCGACGTTCGCCATGCGCAGTCCTCCTACAGCGGGGCGAACTCCCTCGAAACCCTCAAGAATGACTTCACTGTCACCGCACAGGAAAACAGCCATGATTTTGAAATGAAGCTCGTTCCGCGCACGCAAGCTTTGCATCGCAAGCTCAATTATCTGGTTGTGAAGCTCGACAAGCGTGACTTTCTACCCCGCTCGCTGGAGGTGGATAGCAAGAGCGGCGTGAACAGCGTCTTTACCTTTGACATCACCTCCGTAGGCACAAAGCTGCCAGAAGACACATTCGAGGTACGCAAAACAAAGTGAACAAAGTAAGCAAAGTAATAGACCGAAGCGAAATCGAGAAGATGATTCCCCATCGCCCTCCATGCCTGTTGCTCGACAGAGTGGAAGAGTTGGAGCCCGGTGTGCGTTGCGTTGCCGTGATGTCGGTCGATTCGGAAGACGCGATCTTTTCAGGCCACTTCCCCGGACGGCCTATACTGCCGGGCATTCTTATGATCGAAGCCGTGGGTCAGACAGCGGCTGTGATGATGGCGGCCTCTGCTCCTCAGGGAACGATCGGTAATGCTGTGCTGGCGGCGGTTAATCGCTTCAAATTTCTAAAGCCTGTGCTCCCGGAACAGGAAGTACGCATCGAAACCACCAAGCTCACTCAGGCTGGATCGATGGCTTACATCGGCGGCACGGTGTTGGTCGATGGAGCGATCGTAGCCAGCGGCGAGTTGTCGGTGGTATGTGGCTGAAGGCCCCGAATGATGGCAGATGAGAGAATGACCACTGAGTGATACGAAAGATCAAGACTCGTATAGGGCACGTCGCAACCGCATTCCTTACGGAGCGGCTCGGGCCCGGACGTGCCGCAGCCGCTGTATTTCTGGGGATATTCATCGGCATTGTCCCCATATACGGCTTTCAGACGCTCGCCGCAGTGGGCCTGGCACTGTTCTTCAGGCTTAACAAGCCGCTGACCCTGGCCAGTACCTTCATCAATAATCCGCTTCTTCAGCCGGCGCTCGTCGTCTCCTCGATAGAAATAGGTTTTTTTCTGCGCCGCGGCCACTTCCAACCGTTTAGATTGTCCGATCTGACTGGGCCGCACATGAAAGACGAGCTTTTGTCCTGGTTCGTCGGCAGCCTGGTTCTGGGTGTCATCGTTGGCTGTATCGGTGCGTTCCTCACAGCCGTTGTGGTCCATTGGAAGGCGCCTGCCAATCCGGGACTCCGCGACCGCCTGCGCTTCGTGAACCGGACCTTCGCACAAAGCGCCAGCGCCGATCGCTGCTTCGTCTGGTGCAAGTTGCGGCTCGACCGCATCTTCGGGATGCTTGCGGCCGAAGACCTGGGCTCGGGAACGGTTGTCGATCTCGGCTGCGGTTGCGGCTACAGCATGGCTCTCTGCAACAACGCCTTCGGCGAAAACGGCCGCCGGCTGGTCGGTTGCGACTTGAATGCGCATCGCATTGCAGTCGCGCGCCAGGCCCTCAGCTCTCTCAACGCAGAGGTAAGCGTTCAGGACGTACGCAACTTCGAGCTGCCTTCAGCCGGGTTGATTCTTATCCTGGATGTACTGCAGTATCTGCCAGCCGACGAGCAACTGGCCTTGCTCAAACGCTGCTGTTCGGCGCTCGATCCCCAGGGAAGGCTGATCTTCAGGGCCCATGACAGGGAGCGCGGCCTGTGGTCCACCATCACCATCGCATTGGACCGTCTTCTATTCTCTTATGAGCGCACGGGCACACGGCCCTTGATCCTCTCTGCCCCGCAGTACCAACGCGTACTGGAGGACGCCGGAATGCAGGTGGAAACTCGCCGCTTCCGCAACCGTCTGCCGCTGGCTCATATCCTCTTCATCGCTAAAAGACCGTTCGCGGAGACCGTGCCGTGATGGTCCGCCTGATGCGAAGGGTGGGCCGCCTGGTAATCGATCATCCAGGAATGGTGGCTGGCCTTTCCCTGGGCCTGACGCTGTTCCTCTATGCTCACATTCATAACCTGCGCACGGAAACTGATCTGACCGACATGTTCGGCAATCATGACCCGCAATGGCAGGCCGCCAGCCAGATCGGAAATGAGTTGGGCTACGGAAACCAGCTCTTCGTCATCGTCGAAGCCCCCGAAGGGGGTACAGACAAATCCAGCGACATGGAAGACATGGCCGACCGTCTCACCGTTGAAATGGCCGCCAGCGGACTCTTCAAGCAGGCGCGCAGCGGATTGCAGCAAGAAGAACTACTCAACATAGTCCGGTATTATTCCTGGAACTTCCCCTCATTCGCGCTGCCCGGGCAAGTCGATGAGCTGAAACAGCGGCTCGACCCACAACAGATTCATAAGAATATTCACCAGTCCGCTACCGAGAGGTTGACGCCATTTTCCTCCATGGGGCCGGACTACTTTGTCGCCGATCCTCTTGGCCTGCTGAATGTCGCCACGCACAATAGCCAGGGCTTCTCGCAGTTCGCCAACTTCGACCTGAACTGGGGATCGGGGAACCGCTTCTTCAGCAAAGACCACAAGGCTCTACTGATACTCGCCGAGCCTCGCGAGTCTGCCGTGGACTACAAATTCTCCGGAAAAATCGTGCAATGGACACGGCAGCACATCCAGTCGATCGGCGCCGACCCAGCCTTCCTCAACTCCGGCATCCACGCCACGCAGGCCGGAGCGTATGTCTATGCAGAACAGGACCACAGGTTTATCGAACACAACATACGCCTTGTCTCCGTGATCTCGCTCGCCGGCAATCTGGTCTTGTGCCTGCTCGTCTATCCCAGTATCCCTATGCTGCTTTTGTCGCTGCTGCCCGCCGCCCTGGGGATCCTCTGCACAACCGGTATTGCGAGCTACTATCCCGGCGAAGTGAACCTCATCAGTCTCTCCTTCATCGCGATTCTGGGCGGACTGGGAGATGACCAGATCGTTCACTTCTTCAACCGCACGCCGCAGGAATGGGCTAAGGGGGGAACATTGAACGAGGCCCTGATTCGCACCTATGGAACCACCGGCGTCAGCATAGTCCTCTGCATTGTTACGGCGGCCACTGCCACGGCAGCGCTGGCTACCTCTGGATTCAAAGCGCTGGCGGAGTTCGGGTTCATCCTTACAGTTGGAATGTTCATGATGATGTTCCACACGCTGCTCACCGTTCCCGCGTTGATGCAGCTTTGGGGAAAGCTCTTCAAGCCGGTCGCGCCAAAGGCCATCACGTTCCGGTTTCTACCACTTTTGGCCCATAAAGTTGTTGATTTTGTCGGCAGAAATGCCCGTCTTGTTGTCGCCAGTTCATCGGGATTATTTCTGCTCTCAATTCTTATGCTGCCTTCCATCCATCTTGGCGGTAACTTCGAGATCACAGGTGGAGCAAACGACCCAGCCGCTATCGCACAAAATACTCTCTCCACAAAGTTCGGCATTGAGGGCAATCCAAATCTGCTCCTGATCGCCGGCAGCGAGGAGGATGTACTCCGCAGGGCTGAAGAGTTGACGGCGGGTCTGGACTCGTACCAACGCCAGGGTTCCATCAAGTCGATCTTCTCCCCCACCAGCTTGCTGCCCTCCGCCCATACACAACAGCAGCGGGCTGCTTTGTTGTCGCAGATCGATTTGACAGCCTCTGCTCGCGCGCTGGAGGCATCGCTGAAGGACGACGGACTTCAAATTGCTCCCCATCTACCCTACATCCAGCGCCTGGACGAACTGGCTCACAATCCCCGATCCGTCACGTTGGAAACCGCAACAATATACCTCCCGGCAGGCCTGCTCGACAACAGCATACGAAGGACGGATGAAGGCAGCTACGTTGCCGCAATCGCCTACTATCCCGCGGACCCCAACGCCACTCAACTCATCCCAGACGCAGTGCTACAGTCGTGGCGAAATCAATATGGCCCGTTTGCGGATTTCTCCTTCGACAAGATCAACCGCGACATGCAAACCCGCATCCTTCATGACAGCCGCAAGGCTTTGGCCTGGACGGCTGCGGCCATCATCCTGATCGTCTATCTCAGTTTCCGTAACCTGCGTGTATCGCTGCTCGTGCTAATGCCGATCGGCTTCGCCATCATCGTAACCTTCGGCTTGTTGCGGCTGACCGGACACCCTTTTACGTTCATGTCCATTACGGCAATTCCCCTCATCATCGGCATTGGAATTGATAATGGCATCCATCTGGTCCGTCGCTACCGGGAGAGCGGGGGAAATAGCATTCTCGCCGTGGCAAAGGCATCCGGCGCGGCGCTGATTCAATCTAATCTGACGACGATCATCGGCTTTGGAGCGCTCATGGCTTCAACCTTTACGCCGCTCGCCGAGTTAGGGCTGGTCACTTCGCTCGGCGTCGTTCTTGCACTGGTCGGCGGCCTCTGCCTGATTCCGGCTGTACTTGTTTTGCAAGAGGCGAAAAGAAACGACAGAGGCATACCCCAGGGAATTGGAGTTGGTCACGCGTTATGACGAAAGCATCATTGGTCTTTTTATTGCTGCTTTCCGGTCTCAAGCTTGTGCCCGCAACGGCGCAGGTCGGCTTGCCTCGAGTTTCCATCTCAGTTCCAGCAGATCAGCCCCTTGCCGAAGGCCTTCAATCCACTGAGCAGTGCGATGTCCAAAACAAATTGATCGTACTGCCGCCCATCCCGTTTCAGTTAGACGGAGACCAAAGCGCCGGCAGCATTCTTGAAGACCAAACACAAGCCATCAAGAACATTTCCCAAGGGTCAGACCTCTGGCTGCATATCCTTGCGGGAAGCGATTCTCTTACCGGCAGTGAAACGGAAAAGCAGTTGACGGACCGCGTTGACGCACTGCTAAAATCCATGCCTCTCGCCTCCCCTGCCGTTCGTGGACTCATCGTAGAGGTCAACGAGCCACACAAAGCTCTCGATCTATACGCCTTCGAGTTGCTCCGCCTTGCACTGACGGCTAAATCCAGTAACGCCGGTTTGCGGCTCGCATTCGTATTCCCATCCGGGTTTATAGGTCGCCACGGTGAAATCGTAAAACGTCTTGCCGACTACGCCGATCTCCTGGGCACAGCCTACACCCCGGGCTGGGATAAAGATGCTGCATGGATCGCAGAACAGGCGCTGAATAAACCGCTCATTCTTAAATTAAATTCCGATACCACGGCCACGGATTCGTCCTCCCTTGCAGCGGAACTCGCGGCCTCTGACACATCTGTTGAAATTCTATGGTCGCAACCCGCGGATACCGGGACTGCTGATAGAGTTTGTGCCTTGAATCGCTTCATGAAACACGCCATCCCTGGAAATATGCTTCGAGTGAACTCCTCAGCCTCGCCATTCAAGCTCACTATCGAGGGCAAGGAAAGTGATGGGCTTTGGTTATTCGGAAGCGGACAGTCACCGGACCTAGTGATGGTCGCGCATGTGAATGCAAGTCCCGATGCTTCAAAACAGGTTACGCTCACGAGCAGTTCCGCAGCGCATTACGACGTCCAAGGATTCGATCCGGTAACAGCCGTTCGGCTCCCAGCAACCGAACCAACTGGAACAGGCAAGGATTTTGTACAGGCACTTACTTCTACAAGCGACTATATTTTGATCTCTATCCACAAACTGGGAGATAACGATTTAACTACATATAACTCCGTGGACGTAAAAAGCGGAGTCGATCTCAGTGTTGAGGAAATCATCGCTCGTTGGCAGCAGTATCGAGAAGCGCAGAGGCAGAGACTGGAAAACTATCTGGCATCGAGCTTCATGAACCTGCACTTCGAGAGCACCAATATAGTATCTGCCTTCGATATCTCCATGCGGATCAAGCAGTTCTATGACCGCTCTGGGCAGATGGAATTCGCTCAAACTAAGTTATACGTAAACGGTGTGAAATTCAATAATAAATATGAGTTCCCTCTACCCCAGCTTGAGCCGGAAAAAGTATTGGCCCAACCCCTTGAGCTGAAACTCAACGAGCGCTACACCTATAAGCTTCTAGGCACGGAGCAGGTAAACGGAGTGCTCTGTTTCGTCGTGGGAGTCGAACCGAAGGTGCAAGACGTAGCTCTTTACAGCGGGAAAATATGGATCGACGGAACCACGTTTCGCGAAGTAAAGCAGACGCTGAGCCAGCGCGGCAATAAGAGCAACGTTGTGGCCAATGTAGAGACCCAGAACTTTGAGTTAGTGCCCGACGGCAAGGGCCAGCAGTTCAATCTGCTGCGGTCGATCTCCGCACAACAAACCCTGAACGCGGCCGGGCGCGATTTTGTTCTTCAAAGGACCATTCAGTTCTCCGGCTACGATATCAACACGCCGCAATTCAGTAATTCACTTACAGCCGAGCATAACTCGCAAGACCCGATGTATCGCGATACCGATCGCGGACTGCGCACACTGAAAAAACAAGGCGGCGAACGTGTCCTGGTGGAGAATACCCAGAAGCGCATCTCGTCCATTGTGAGCGGGGCCTTCTACGAAGGGACCTACAACTTCCCAATTCCGCTTATCGGCCTTAGTATCTCCGACTTCGACTACCGGCATACAGGCGCGCAGCTTTCAACGTTCTACGCAGGCGTCCTCCTGGCTACCGACATCTCAAAGCAGTATGGAAGCAAGTATCGGCTAAGTGGCGATTTGGCCCTCTCTGCAATTCCAGGCGAAGACCATGTCTACAGCGGCAACACGGAGGACAAAGGAGCGGAGATATGGTCGTGGGCTGAAGATACCGGCGTGCGGGCAACCTGGTTGGCCACCACTCATCTCAGCCTGACAGCTACGGGCTACCTCGAGTATGACCTCTACCACGCGACCAGCGACACATCCAGCCAATATGTTGTCCCGCGCAGCGGTCTTGCGGTGATCCCTGGCGCTCAAGTAAGGTTCACCGATAAAGGTTATATCTTCACTGCGGATGCAAGCAGAGGTCAGCGCATTGCGTGGAGACAGTTCGGATGTACGGCGTCCTCTCAGCAGCTGAACGGATGTTCGGCGCCACAACCTCTGGAAAGCGGTTACACCCTCTACGATGCGGACCTCAACAAGGATTACTACTTCAGAAAATTCACCAAGGGTGGATGGGATATCTCCTACTATGGCGGGGACCAACTGGATCGTTTTTCACGCTACTTCCCTTCCCTTTTTTCGCAGCCGAATATTCACGGCATCCCCAGCGGAACGGACTCCTTCGATGCCATTGCCATGGGCAACGTACACTACGGTTTCAACGTAATGGACATGATTAAATTTGAAGGCTTGTACAGCTACGCGCGCGCGCGCAATTTGGAGGAGTCCACTCAATTCAAGAAGTTTGACGGTTTGGAGACGCGCGTCAACACCCCTGGGCCTTTCGGCACATTGATCCAAAGCACTGTTTCCTACGCGCTGGACGGAAACATCGCACGATACAACTCCCGCTGGGGAGCTCTCTTTATGATCTTCAAACCGTTACATTAAACCGGCCTGCAACAAATATGAAGGACTGATATGAAGACTGCATTAGTAACCGGCGCATCTGGGGTTCTTGGCGCTTCCATTGCCCAGGCGCTGGCCGCTGCGGAGTTCCGCGTAGCCGCTCACTATCATCACGCCAAAGACTCCGCCGCCAAGCTGGTCGAGAGCATCCAGGCCGCTGGGGGAGAAGCGTTGGCCGTGCAGGCCGATCTGTCCCGCTATGAAAGCGTTGCGCCGCTGTTCGCACAAATCGAACAGCACTTCGGCCCGGTCGACTGCCTCGTCAACAACGCTGGAATCACCCGCGATGCCCTATTGGCCTTTATGTCCGAGGAGCACTGGGACGAAGTGATCGACACCAATCTGCGTTCCACGTTCTTGTGTTCGCGCTTGGCCGTACTGGGCATGATGCGTCAGGGTGGTGGAAGCATCTGCAATATCGTGTCGCCCAGCGGGGTTCGCGGTCAGGCAGGCCAATGTAATTATGCAGCCTCCAAGGGAGGCATGATTGCCTTTACCAAGTCTCTTGCTCGCGAGGCGGGACGATTCAACGTCCGAGTCAACGCCGTTAGTCCGGGAGTCATCCCCAGCCCCATGTCGGCAAACTACATTGAGAAGGACGAGAAGCGAATTCTTTCCGAGATACCCTTGGGACGTTTTGGCAGACCCGAAGAAGTAGCTGCGCTGGTAGCTTTTCTGGCCTCTCCGGAGGCAACCTACATCACCGGACAGGTGATCGCTGTCGACGGCGGATTGTTGTAAAGCCCAGGTACCCAGGGCATCTGGTTGACCGTTTATGGCCCGACGTTAGCGGAGATCGGGGTAGTGTACGGAGCGGCAAGGCCGATGAACTGCGAAACTGTATTGCTGCCGGAGTTGGCTGTCCAGACGCAGCCCGAGGGATCTACCGCGACGCCGACGGGGGTGTTGAGCGAACCGAATCCTGCAGTGGGCGATGTGGGCGTGGCCGAGTTGTAGACGAACTGCGCCAGGCTGCCGCTCGTGGCACTGTTGGCAATCCAGAAGGACGTTCCATCCGAGGCGACTCCTGCCGGACTCGACAGACCGGAGACAACGGGGCTGGCCGAGGCGACGGTGATAGCAGAGCCGCTGTCGGTGAACTCGCCCAGCGCGCCGGCGACGGCCGAGCCGGTAGTGAAGCCGGTGACACCGATCTGGCCGGAGGAGTTGAGCACAACCGCAGAGGGGCCCTGTAGAGCGGAGTCGGAGACATTGCTCACATAGGCGCCGGTGTTGCTTAGCTTGACCACGTAGCCGTTGCCGCTGGTGACGTAGACTGCGCCCGAGTCGGTAGACGAGCCGACGGCAATTCCGGTGGGCACAGTAATGTTGTTGCTCGATCCCGTGAACGGCGAGCTGTTCTGATTCACGCCGCTGGAGTTGAGCTCGGTGACCGAGTTGCCGTTGAAGTTGGCGATGAAGGCATTGCTATTGGAGTCGAGAGCGAGCGCCGTGGGCGCGGTGATGCTGCCGGCAGTGAAGCTGTTGGTGGAAGTAACGGACCCTGAGGTCAAGGTGAACTTGATGACCGAGTTGCCGGCGGTGTTGGCGACCCAGACGTTGCCGCTCTTGTCGACGGCGATGCCCTCCGCGCCGAACAGGCCGCTGGCCGTGGGTGAGGCCAGAACGCTTCCGGTGGGCGACAGCTCCGTCACGGTGCTCCCACTCGAGTTAGTGACCCAGGCGTCCCCGGTTGCGTCGATAGCTATCGCATATGGCGCGGAGAACGTACCGCCGCCGTTGTAGCTCAGAGAAACAGTGAAGTCATTCGGTGCTGTCGTCATCGAGGGCTGGAACGGTGCGACGCCCGAGGACAGGCTGTAGAGGGAGGTGATCGCAGTGCCGCCGGGATTCTTGGCGATGGCGAGCGCGGCCCCGAAGGTGTCCGTCGCGCCGGTCGCTGCGAAGAGCGTGGTGCAGGCACTGCTGGCGGCGCCGGTGGTGTTGACGCAGGAAGCGATGATATTGCCGAGAGTGTTGAGTTCGGAAATCGGAGCGACAGCTCCTGCGGGCAGGCTCGCACCGCCCGCAAAACCATACGACGTGTTCGCAAGTGAAGCGGCGTT
>Ga0302309_10001079_pt1 | contig 26416 bp, 20 predicted proteins | sample III_Palsa_N1_1_FD_200453 | JGI IMG/M metagenome (GOLD analysis project Ga0302309, IMG submission 200453) | Peat permafrost microbial communities from Stordalen Mire near Abisko, Sweden - III_Palsa_N1_1 | ecosystem: Environmental > Terrestrial > Soil > Palsa > Peat permafrost | place: Sweden... | reverse complement strand
TGAAAAAAATCATTTTATAACACTGTTGCAACCAAAAGTTTATAAGCGCAGGCAATTTATATTGGAGGAGGGCCAAATTTGCAAAAACTCTATTTTCGTAACCCAAGGCTGCCTGCGCGGCTTTACGGTAGACCAAAGCGGGTTTGAACATGTACTTAATTTTGCACCCGCAGGTTGGTGGATAGCTGATATGTATAGTTTACTTACACAAAAGCCCGGCATATTAAATATTGAACCTTTAGAAGATACGGAGGTGCTTTTATTATACAAAGTACGGCAGGAAAAACTTTACCTGGAAATACCGCAGTTTGAACGTTTCTTCCGCATTATTACCGAAAACTCGCTGGTTGCGTATCAGCAACGGCTCATAGATAATTTAAGCCTTACAGCCGAAGAACGCTACAATAATTTTTGCAAACGCTATCCTACGCTAATCAATACACTGCCAAAAAAACATATTGCATCATACATCGGAGTTACTCCTGAGTTTTTTAGCCGGATGCAACACCGGATGGTTAAAAAAAATTGATTTCTTGACCTACATTAACTTTTGCCAATGTGTTTACTCTTAAATTTGATTATTAATAAAAAATCATGGCACAAACAGTATATCACTCAGCAGCTTCCCGTGGCAAGGTTGATCTTGGCTGGCTTAAAAGCTACCATACTTTCAGCTTTGGAAATTATTACAATCCGGAACGCATAAACTTTGGGGCGTTACGTGTTTTAAACGATGATGCGGTTGATGGCGGCGAAGGCTTCGGTGAGCACCCACATGATAATATGGAGATCATTTCTATCCCGTTAAAAGGTGGTTTAAAGCACAAGGACAGCATGGATAACATTGCGGTAATAAGCGATGGCGATATCCAGGTAATGAGTGCAGGCACCGGAATTTTCCACCAGGAACATAATGATGATGAGACAGAAGCCGTTCAGTTCTTACAGATCTGGATTTATCCTAACCAACTCAATGTTGAGCCACGCTACGATCAACTCACATTAAATACAGCCGACAGGCGTAATAAACTACAACAGATCCTTTCGCCTGGTGCAAATGATGACGGTGTATGGATCTATCAGAATGCCTGGTTTAATTTAGGCAGTTTTGATAAAAGATTAAAAACGGATTATCAAATAAAAGCTAAAGGAAACGGCGTATATGTATTTATTATCAATGGTTCGGTAAAAATTGGAGAGCAGATTTTAAATACCCGTGATGGATTCGGTATTTGGGATACTGATCAATTCACTATTGATATTTTAGAAGATGCTGAGTTTTTACTAATGGAAGTACCCATGTCTTTTTAATCGACTTGAAATTATTTTATGAAAAAGATTGAAATATTGGTTGTTGGTAAACACCCTGAAATTATGAAAACTATCCTCAGGCTCATCAATAATAAACCTGAATTTAACGCCACTGCTGCATTTTCAGTAACTGAAGTTATTGATCAAGCGAATACTATTACCTTTAACCTTGTGTTTTTAGGTGCCGGTCTCGATGAAAACGAAAGCAATCGAGTAAAAGCACAATTTGATGTACCGGTAGTGCAGCATTATGGCGGTGGCAGTGGATTACTTTATGCTGAAATATATCAGGCATTAAATATCTATTGATCCAAGGATCAATGCGGCAATGGTTTCTTGTTCAGAAATAACGAGAAATTCACCATCATAGATCCAATTATTGTATTGATCTATCATTATCCGGCCTAAATAATCAGTTGTCTGCAACCCTTTTGCTACCAGTTCAGGGATATAGAAAAATTCATAGCGGCCAAAATTGTCTCTGTATAATTTATGAACACGTATATCATCTTCAAATTCAGGCTCAATTCTTATAATTTGCTTTTCACCATTACGTGATAACCGGTAATATATAGTTTCGATCAAAAATGGTATGTTCATACTTATTTATTGACAAACATCCTGACCAGATTGTTTGTGCGGTTTCTGCGTTATCTTTAAATATATCTTATATTCCCGCGTATTTCATGGCTTGGTTCTCCATAAAGCTAAATACGCGCTTAAATGGTTAATAACTGTAGTACCATGTGTTGCTTTTTCGGTATGAGCCCTGGCAGCAACAATACCTGCGTCTTCAAAAAACTGGCCGGCGAGATAAGTGAATTGCTCCAGCGAAGATGATCTTTCAAAGGCCATATAAGCTAATATTACCCTTTTTTCGCCAAAACTAATATTTACACCTTTTACAGGTGCAGGGTCATGGGCATATCCTATTCCCGCACCAAGAGCCCTTATCATAGCAGGTAACTCATCTACCGTTACTATGCCCCCTCCAACTAATGCATCTACCATTGTTTGGAACCTTCCGGCATTTCCATTGACATACATAACCATAGAGTCCTGCTTTTGAGCTGCTGCTAATGGCCCGCCAACTTTAATATCAACTGCAACATCTTGATAAGCATTTACTATATTATATACTTTAACAAATTCGGCGGGAGTGTTAGCAGGGGCCGTGTTTATAATAATTCTCCTGTTAGGGGCAGTGGTACCTAATCTAAAATAATAATATGCTCCGGCAAGTTTATCATATGCTACTCTTCTCTGATCATCATTTCCTGTTCTAAGGTAATGAAGTAATCTTGCCGGACTTCTTGTATCTTCAAATGTAGTACCTCCCAACGGAATTCTCGCACCTCCCTGAATTTCCCCTCCCCTGCTATCTGCAATACCTACCATTGTTTCAATAAGTGGAGTAGAGTGTGCCGGTGCTATTTTTGATCCACCGCCATGAGAATAAAAATGATTATATATATATTTCAATCTTTCTCTTGGTGTGTGGATTGCATTTAGAATAGTTCTTGCGCCCCAAATTGCAGTTATAAATGTTGTTAGCGCTCCATCCAATGCTGGTTCAGCAGCAACATTTGCACCTTCAACAGCAACAACATATCTTCCTCTTACATAATTATAATGCGTATTTCCATCTAATGAATCATACAAATTATGCCCCCTCGGCACTAATTGTGCTTTTGTTACCGGGTCCCAATAATTCCCTTCACCAAAAACGTATTGATCCGTCTTTGATTCATAGAAAACCTCCTCTGCGTCACTATTCATTTCAGTATACCAACCGTGGCCATCATCCCGTAATAGTACGTCTTCATTTCTGGTTTCTCCTTTATAAGAAGGGTCACTTAATTCCGTTAATGCCCTTTGAACAGGTTTATCAGAAACTGTTGATGATTGTTTGTAGTGGGTAACTTGAGTATCACTTAGCTGGGCAGCCTTGTTCCCCATTACATCCGCTTCTTTTTCCAACCCTGTATCATCATTCACGTTAACTTTACCTTTCATTTGCATAGTAGGCTTTACCCTCCCCTCTTTTTGCTGCACTACGTGCCACGCCTCATGCGGTAAATACTTTTCCTGCCCGCTTGCTACATGAATATCCGTTCCCTGTGCGTAGGCATGGGCATTGAGCTGTGTGGGTTTAGCTGAATTGTAATGCACCTTTACATCGTCCATGGAATGCCCCGAAAGATTTTCAATACCTGATTTTAACTGATCAGGCAAACCTGTGCTATTTGCTTTTTTCTGAATAGATTTTTCTGTGTCTTCAGCTTGTTTTTTTTGCAATGATGATTTGGAGCGGTTATCCTGAAGTTGAAAAACAGATTTTCTTACTAATGATTGTTCAGTTAAATCATCCAGCTTTTTATCTTTTATCTGCCTGTCTGCATTAATACTCATGCCATTATTTACTCTTTATCTTAATGTAAAATGTTTGAAAAATAATTCCGTCAGATCCTCATTGGTCTTTTTTTTCTTCTTTACTTTCATGCCTTATTTCGGGTGTTCTCAGTTGGCTATACGCCCAATAAGCCGCAAGGCCTCCTGTTGCTGCAAGCATCGCCGGGTTTTTGGTTTTTCGTAGCCACATATTTACAAGTGTGCCCGATGGAGTATTGAACAATACTCCCTGACGCATTCTTAAAACTTGTTTTACAGGTGTAGTGCAATTTCTGGTTGCATTCCATGATTCAGTATGCCCATTCATACCATTGGCCCGCTCTATCATATGAGTGGCACTTTCACTACTGATGGGTACTCTAACAGAAAATGAAGATGAGGATGAAGGGCCTGTTACACCCCTTACAACAACTTTATATTTTGCATTGGTTTTTCCACGCATAGCATTTACCGGATCTTCTGTAACTACCTGGTATCCATCCCCAACCATTTCAGTATTGATTTCAGTTAATTGACCGTTGTGAGATATACTTGCTGATGAATGCCCCATAGGATTCTCTCGACCTTTGCCTGAAAGGTTTACCTGAACATATGATTGTTCTGAGGGTACTGGCCTTGATGAAGCTGCACCGCGTTGAATTACAGCCACCGAACGATTATCCTTTAATTGGATAGCAGAGCGACCCAGACTGTTTGCTGCTGCCTGGCTCTTAATTTCTGACAATTTATTTGAGTACGTATTCATAAGTTTAATTATTTTAATCTAACACCCATTTCTGTGTGAAGTAATTTTACCACAACCGGCCCCTCGGCACCCGAATAATCTAATGCCGAGCAAAAATTACAGTTATGTATATACTTCTTCAATTTCTCCAATTGCGGGTTATAATAGCTTAAATAAACTGGCTTACCTGTAATTAATGGCACCAGATAACTATCTGTTAAAGGTTGTTGGATAAAAAGATTCGTAAAAAGGTTCACGGTTTTTATAATCGCTTCATTACTTGCTGTTTTAAAATCAGCGTTATCGTTTTGCTGCCGTAATTTTTTGATCTCCTTTAATACACTTTCATAAAATTTGGCCAGCATGCCATTAGTTTCATGGCTATGAATCTCCAATACCAGGCATAATCTTTTTTCTGTAATTATATATCCGGCAATTTTCATGTAATGATAAGCGGTACAGAAATTCAACGATTCAGCAATAATTATCTTCACCTGCTCATCTGTATACATTTCTGTCCATCGCCCAATGAGCAGAGAAATAGCATGAAATGATGATTTCTTTTCAAGCTGATCTTCGTTAAGTTCCAATGGTTCTTCTGTTTTCCTCTTTGCCATTTACACGTTAATTACTCATGCTTAATGTTTTATTTTCTTTTTTAAATTCACGCTTTATGCCTGCCAGCAGTTCTTGCCGATTAACTACAGTATCATTTCTTCGGATAGCTGCCAATGCACAAAAACGCAATACATTAATTATTGATCCGCCTGCTAATTCATAATCTTCAGCAATTTTGTACAAATCAATTTCCGGATGCAGTGTACAGGTACCCGAAAACGCATTTTTCCAAAGCTGATAACGTTCCTCGGCTGATGGCATGGCAAAGTAGATGATAGATTGAAACCTGCGTATAAAGGCTTCGTCCATATTTGCCTTTAGATTGGTAGCCAGTATAACAATACCCGGAAAATCTTCTATCCGTTGTAATAAATAAGCCGTTTGCTGATTAGCATGCCTGTCATTAGATGAATTTGCTGCGGTACGCTTTCCGAACAGGGCATCAGCTTCATCAAAAAACAATATCCAGTTTTTGTGCTGCGCCGTATCAAATATGCGCGATAGGTTTTTTTCTGTTTCGCCAATATATTTCGACACGATCATTGACAGATCGACCTTGTAAACATCTCTGCCTGATGTTTTACCAATAAGTGTTGCGGTTAGTGTTTTACCTGTTCCGGGTGGCCCATAAAATAAAGCCCTGTATCCCGGCTTTATTTTTTTTAACAATCCCCAATCCAACATTAAAGTTGTGCCATGCTCCAACCAGGTAGTAATTTCGGCAATATGCTCCATTGCAAGGTCATCGAGCACTATATCTTCCCAATCCATATTCGTTGTTATTTTTTGGGCTGGAAACGACGATGTATTTTCAATCAGCAAATGACTACCTGTCAAAAAATAATGGAACCAACTACTACTTAAGCTAAGAATACCATTAAGCCGGGGTAAATAGGTTTCCGTATCAGTCAGCATAATTACTTCTTCTTTCATCAGCATATTGTCTTTCTCAAAGATCTTCGTTATTTCAGATCTTAGTTCCGGGTTATTTGCGGTGATCAGAAAGCTCAGAGTTTGCCCGGTGGGTAAAAAACCACTATGATTCTTGTCTATCACCCCACCAAATTCAGTGAATCCTCTGTCATAGATCTGATTTTTTCCAAAGAAAATATCTAATACTTCGGGGCGGATATGCGGAGCCATGGCCAATGCCAAAACCAACCTTGCATATACATCCAGTTTCCATTCATTAATTATAGTAGCATAAGGGCAACCGGCATCAGGTAAAATGGGCATGGGGATATCAAGCCAGTTGTTTTCATGCCCATCTTGCAACAGGTAGGTACAAATAACCTGATCGATCACACGTTGTAACCAATTTACTTCTTCATGAAGTATCGCTGTATTCAGATCATTATCCATAATTCAAAAATAATTTTTCGATATCGTCCAGATTTGCATCTGCCCATCTGAAATAAAGCAACGCGGTATTAGGATTCAGTTCATTTGCCTGCAGCATATCTAATACACTGGCCTGGGCATTTTCAGTAGCATGCGATGAATAAACCGGATCGAAATGGAAATCATAGTTATAAAAGCCATGAGCCCATTCGTTTTGCTCCTGCCGCCTGTTGATTAAATCACTAACAAAAACATCTATTTTTTCATTCTGCACAACTAATTTGCGTGCTTTAAAAAATGAAGGTTTTCGAGCCGGCTCCCGGTGATAAAATTCAATTTCCTTTGATTGAATGGTTCTGGCTGAATGGTGCCCAAAAATATCTACCAATGAAAAATTTTCAGTATCGGTTGCTATTTCAAGTTCACCTTTGCCCGAGCTGGCTATTGCCAGTGTCCAATCAGCGGTTGTTGCGCTTTCTGTCACCACATAAATCTCTCGAAATGAGTAATAGGTTTGCGTAAGCTTTATGATCAGTTGATGTTGAATATTGCTCCAATTTGTAATTTTAAACGATTCGGGGTCGTTGCCTTTAAAAAAGAAGCTCCCGTAGCCTGCAAATGCCAGTATTTGTTTACTGAACTCAAACTCGCCAACTATTGGAGCATGGCCACTGCCCCGCCCTGAATAAGGTTTTGTAACCCCATCACTAAAATTCCAGCTGGCTGAGTTTAATTTTAAGCCGTATTCAAGCCTGCACTCATCGCGGTCAACTATCCCATTCCGGAAAATATTACCCAGGATGACCATTTCTCCATTTCTGATCTGGAAAAAATCACCCGGGTAAATATTTTGATTCAAGGGTTTTGTTGGAATAAAACCGCTTCTGAGATAAAAATTACGGTAAAAATTTTTATAAATCATTTCCATAACATATAATTTTTGCCACGTAAAAATCATCCGTTATAACCTGAGCCAAACGGAAACTAGTAATAATATTTAAGATGCCAGCGCCGCTGCGTTTGCTGCAGCAAAACCAGATTGAAGTGACCTTAGTTTTACCTGGGCCTTGTTTAAATTTGTTTTTGCTTCGTTTAACTGGTTAGTTGTTATTTTAAATGCTGCTTCGGTTTGCTCATAATTGGTTTTAGCCGTGTTATATGCCGTATGAAGATAGGACTGTAAAGACGGAATTATTACCTCAGTACCATCATCAGTTTTAGGAGGGAATATACCTGTAAGCATTTGATACAATGCAATAGCCTGACTATTTTCAAGTGCCAGCGCCGATTCTGATTCCATATTTGAAGCCATAGAGGCAAATGTTGCATTTAAAGCAACAAGTGTTAACGCAACCGCATTATTAGCATCTTTACCCGCAGTGCCCACCATGGTTATCAAGTCATCTGAAATTAATGGGTTTAAAGCTTTTTTACGGATAAGCAAGTTTGATAACTTATCGATCATCTCGGCTGAATAGATCAGTTTATTTATAACTAAGTTGATGCTTTTAGCCAATGATTTTGTTTTCAGATCTGCCTGCCCCATCTCATCAAAAGCAATACTTGAATTGTTTCTCAGATCAAGCGCGCTTTGCACCATCTGGTCAATCAATAGCTTATTAGTGTAAGCTACAGACCTGTTATTATCCGCAGTAGTTAAATAAGACTGAAAATTAGCCAGCTTGGCAGTAAGCGATGTAACAATTGCTGTAAACTGGTCTACATCATGCTGGGTATCAATTACCTCAATAGTTAAAAGATCTAATTCTTCTTTTTTCTTTTCGGTGATGCCGTACCTTGATACGGATAATCTTGAAAGTGGTGTGTATATACCTGGAGTTGCCATAATCTTTGTTTTTTAATTATTTTTTACTTGGAAAATACTCGAGTGGGTTAACGCCTTTGATCTCAGACATTGCATTAGTGAACATAGAAAGGTTGTTATCTTCGGCTGCTGACACTGATAAAATTACCGGGATATAATTCCTGCCTTTTATTAATGGATTACCAAAATTATCAGTTGTTTCGGGCCCTATTAATGCACTATAAATAGATCTTAGTTCAGTAGCAGGCATGTTCTTGTCTGCTTTCGCATCTTCTGCAATTTCTGCTTTGGTTTTAATCTCATTAAGTAAATCAAACTGGTTAACTTCGCTTGTGAGTATTACAGGTTGTGCTACAGTATAATTACCGGCTGAAACTTGTTCTGCAATAGTTTGATTGAAGAAGAAACTCGGAATACCGCTATCTTTTTCAGTTAAGTCTCTTACTGCCTGTGCGCGTTCTGCATTTAATGTAGCGAGTTGTGAAGTATTAGTTTTGATATTGCTTTGGAGTATAACTTGTTGATCCTGTATTAGCTTAAGTTCTTTTTCTAATTTTTCCTTTTCGGGGTTTGAACCTGTTATAGCCTTAATTTTATCGGATAGTTTATTTCCTTCAGTTTCGAAAAGTTCATTTTGTTGTTTATCAGCTAAAATTGCGGCTTGTAATTCGGCTATTTGCGGAGTATATATTTCAGATATTTGTTCAATGTCTGTAAGCTCCTCATCAAGTATTGAACTAAGCGATGTTTTGGTTAACATTCCTTTTGTAAGATCTGAAGCTGATGGTAAAAACATACAATTGTATGTAACCGGATAATCAGGATTTTCCCTTATTTCAAAAAGCAAATAATGTGTATATACCGATGTTCCATGAGCTTCTGCAGCTATATTTTGAATAATTTGTACCTGTGGCTTTTTTGAGTCAGACGATGCAATTGTACCGGTCCATATATCATTAGCTTTTACCGGACTTAACTTGTTGGTCATGCAAAACTTTCTTGACGGTGCCGATAAAAAGTTATCGAAATCATTAAGCGTTCTTTTATAATCTTCCAGATAAAAAGCCATAACAAAAACCACATAATTTTGTCCAAGTGCCACAGCATCTCCATCCGAATCCTGCAAAACATAATTGCCGGGCATATTTAAGAAATCAATTTTCTCGCTTACTGAAGTTATCTTGGCTCCTGCTATTTCACTTGTGGGTGGTGGCACCTTAACATGCACAAATTGCTTTATTTTTTTATTGTAATACAAGCTCTCAGCATTAGTGATTGAAAAGGTTAATTTTTTTCTTTCTTTAACTACTATGATATAATAATCCTGGATTATGTTAGGATAAAATGGATTCTTCGGATCAGTAGTAACATCCAGAAAAGGCCCGGTCATCAGGTCAAACGTTACTGTAAAACTGTCGTTGGTTAGTTTTCGCTTGGGAACCGTAAGATTAATATTTAATTCCTGATTAGAGATATTATAAGCCTTTCGGGTAGCTGAATAATCCACACTAATATCTTCAAGTGCACCTTCTGCCAGTTTTTCACTAACATATGCCGAAGCTACTGTAGCGTTATCGGTTGTAACAATTTGAGATGTTGTGTCAAAATCAGCTGTGGCTATACCCAGCAAATTTGCCATTGCAGCATTTGCAGCCTTAGATTTATCAAGCACTGTTGAAGATGACACTTCGGAAGTAAGCATAGAGGCTTCCATCGCATATTGTGAAGTTACTTCGGCTGCATAAGCGGTATCATTCATTAGATCACGTACCGCTTCAGCCTGGGAATATATTTCGCTTTTAAAATCTGCTGCGTTTACAATGGTATAAATTGTACCTATATCACCCGCCAGCCTAACTATTGCATTGGTTGCTATTTGCACATTTGACGCACTAACAGCCGTATTTGTAATTGACTGATTAAGGTATTGATTTGCCTGGGTTGCCGATGCCAGTAAATTGGTTGAAACATTGCTGTCATTTACTGCCTGTTCCTTTACATCCTTTTTAAAATCAAGAGACACTTTGGCGGCTGCTAACTGTTCTTCAGCAGTGATCAATGCTCCCTCGGCATGATAAAGGGTGAACATTGACGCATTCACCTGCGATTTCAGTACTTTTTGTTCAAGCTCCACGTTTTGTAATGATGTTACTACCGTGGCATGCAGATTTTCGTTATATGTATTCATAATAATTGCGTTTAGTATTAATTGATAATTTATTTTAGCGTAACAGAGCATACATTAGCTCAGCTACTATCTATTTTTTGATGTATGTTTAATGTCGTCATATCTTCTATTTTCAATAAGGCCAGGTAACGTGAAGTGGTTTATCCATCCACATGTATTTAATAATCGAAAATGAAAAAGGAGATTTATCTATCAAGAGATCATAAGCCCGCTTTTCAACAATCAGTTCCCACTTTTCTTCCTGCTCAATCAGTAATCCATCTCTAACAAGCCAGTTCCCCCTGAAACCAGCAATAGAAGTTTCTCCTATTGCCGGCCAGTAACCAATTGCTGCGTTTATTAGTCCATCTATCAACTTTTTGTGTTCATCAGAAATATCAATGCTACCAGGTACCGGATGAGATAAAGGCAAGCCGCACAATATTTTATTTAGCGGTAAATGAATCTCATCAGTCTTGCTCAGGCCAGTTACTACATATTGCAGGTAATGGACAGCATTTACATGAATTGTTTCATTCAGAAATTTTTTATCGCTCATAAAACCCAGGCGATCAAAAAGGATAGGGATATAGCTATTGAGTAATACAAGGCCTGCATTGTTTACCTGTATACTTACATTGGTTGCCGCAGACTCCTTCTTTTTTAAAAGTTGCTCCACCTGTTTTGAATATTTTATATTATTAGGTGCAACTATTGGCTCACTGATCAGATAACCCAGAGAAATTTGCAATGAAAGCGGAAACTGAAGCTTCAATTTTGCTAAATGTTGTAGAAATGCTTTTTTTGAAACGCCTCTTTTTACACAAACCTCCCAGATCAATTCATTCCAGATATTCGCAGTTGAAATAATCTTCCAGTTATTGGAGGCCCATGCTTTTAGCACTTTTCTGAAAAGAATTGACTGGAATTCCCTGGCGCTAACGCAACCAAATGAAACATTCCCCAACGCTATATGAAATTGTTCCAGAATAGCTAAAAGCGATTGCTGTGGCCTGTTCAAAACCCCTATTGCTATGCTTAATTCCTTAAAATTAATCGACTGACTTAACCACACCATTTGCTGCTCGGCTATTATTTCATTTTTTAGTATATGAAGTAATTTTAATGGATGATAAACAATGATCTTATTTAACAGATCTTTTAGTTCACGCTCTCCAGATGCTCCGAACCAAACCGGGATCTGTTTTTGTATAATGAGCTGCCAGACCAATTCATCAAGCAAAGCTTTTTGTTCTGCTTTTAGCAATTTTTTATCAGGATCGCGAGTTAATTCATCTAATAAATGACCTGAAAAAGCTGGCACATTCAACACTAATGCTTTTGTTAATATAGGCGGCAGCCATATATTATTCCGTTTTAATTCTTCTATAATTAATCCGGCATTGGTATGTGTTTCTTTAACAATCAGGTAAAACGAATCTTTTACCAGTTTATTCAAATCAATGCTATTTACAGAATTGGTGGTTATTAGCTTATATAATTGTTCCCAGTATAGTTTAAGTAATTCATCAGCTATTTTACCGGGTACAATATGCTGAACAATCTCATAAAGTGATTGGATTGCGGCTATTGTCTGGTTTATATCGCTATTGGTACCATTGGTTATTAATGAGGTGAAATTGGTGAATGAAATAGATGCCGTTAGTACTTCTACCCGTTTTTCCGTTTGTTGAATATTGGCTATGATCTTCCTTATCTTTTGCGGATCTGATTCCAGCCCTATCAGGAACAATTCGCTTAAATAGTATTTTTTCTGATGTCTGTGAGTTACTTCGGCACCCAATGTCAAACATTCTTCAATCAACAGATACAGTTCATGCTGAAATAGTTTGTCTCCATTTTTGAGTTGATAATACTTCTCTTGAGTTGTAGATGAATGGTTCGCTTTATTAAATGATTCAATCCTTTTAAATATTTCACCTTTATCGGCAATCGGAAAATCAAACAAAATAGCTGCCTCAAAGTATCTTTTTAGCACTTTATTATCACCTTTGTGCGAGGTATAGTCCAATATACATTGCCAGTAAATCTCATTTAGTCGTAATGTTATCTTTGATCTTGAAAACTGTGTCAACTCTCGTTTTAAGATGTGGGTATAATTCGCCACCAGTGACTGCATTAAACTCTTTCCATCAGGTAATAAATAATTTAATAATCTAATGTTGCTGTTTCCGGTTGAGGCTCTAAACTCAACAAAACTGGTATCGTTAAGATTCTCAATAAGTATTTTTCCAACCCGTACTTTTGAATAAATTGACATATTAAGCAATTGATCTAAATTTTCAATAGTAAAGTGCCATTCTCCATTAATAAATCCTTGGGTTAATGCATATTTCTGATTTCCAATATTCGCAGCAATTAACCTTGTTATGTTATCGGTGGATGAGTTATTTATTGATCTCTTACCCTGCCTCTGTTCTGAGGTTTTTAGACTTACTGTTTGCTCATACCCGATCGAAGATATGTATGGGAAAGATTTATTATTGACGATAGATTTCTTATCAGATGAAGTCTCACCAATTGACTGCGCTGCTTTAATATATTTCCCATACACCGTTTTGCCGATAGCCATCAGTATGCCGTATGACTTTAATTTGCTGTCTGTGCTAAGTTTATTTACAAATAAGGCAAGTTGTATAGATTGAGAAGGCGATGCAACTGCAAAAAGCTCTTTTAACAGGTATTCAAGGAACTGTGACGGTTTAAATTCAGGATGAAAGATAATAGTACGTAACCCTAAACCAACCAGGTTTTCATCAACTACCTCACCAAGAATAATAGCCGCTTTAGTATCCCTTTTAAATTCGAGCCAGATGCGCTGTATGGCGGAAATAACTGACGATATTTCACCGGTAGAACTTTCGACCAATAATTGTGATGTGTGATTATCTGTCAGGTAAGGGATAAGTGTTAACAATTTGTCCTTATGCTGATATGCTGCCAAAGCATTGATCGCTTTAGCGGGATTTAGATATATATTTTTAACCAGTGATTTTTGGATCGAGATACACTCACTCTTACTGATTGTCCGCGTGATCAATTGCTCGCACAAAATATTTGTTAATTCATTAAAATGATTAGTAACGAACGTGGAATCGGCAGTACTTTCGGCCACGTAAATAGCGGTAATGCTACTATACAGATCAAGATTTTCACCTGTTTTAATTGAAGATGGAACCTTTACAGTAACTAAACGACTGAGCAGATCTTTTTTGGTTATGCCTAATTTTACTCCTAAAGCGGCGATATAATAATCTATAAAATCCTTATTGTTATAAAACGTATCTTTATATGAAAGCAGAAATTCTATTCCAATTTTCCAGCTTATTTTTTGTTCGGCCTTTAGGTTTATTTCCCTGATAAGCTTATTGAGGAATTTAATTGTATGCGATAGATTAACTGAACCTACTGTATTTAAAACAGAACAAACAACTTCCAGAGAAACAACATCAAATTCATTAATAACACCAGACCATAATTTTTTCGGATTAGCAATTAGCAGACTTCTGAATCTCGTTTCATCATTTTTTGAAAGCCAGATGATCAGATCATTTAGCCTGATATTTTTCAATATACCTGCTTGTGCAGGTGTACCATTAAAATAACTTTCTAAAATGTGCCAATAATCTATTGCATTATTTTCCGCTATTACTTTGTTTTTAAATTCAAGGGATGTTCTTTCCTTCAATAGCGTTTTGAGTGTGAAAATAAAATCAGCATCAATATTAAAACGCTTGTTTATCTGTTCAACAGTGTGTTCAATCAAGTCAAGCAGCTTATCGTAGCTTATGTTATAATGAGCACTCATTTGTTTTATGCTACTTTACATAAATACTACTTTATTGAAAACGGTACCATGCTCAACAAGCAAATAATTAAGCACCCAAAGCCACAGGTTCTTTTTAAAATCCCGGGAACTGGTTTGTACAATGGTTTCTTTAGCCTGAATGGTTATTAATTCATTTGAAAAATTAATTATTTGGCGATGGTTACCGGGCTCAAGCCCTTTTATAATTTCTAAAATATTAGGTTCATTAATCTGCCATGCTATTCGTTTTCTTACATTTTGGTGTGTTGCACCTGTGTCAATTATCAGATCAATTACTTTCTGATGGTTAATTTTAAGCTGATTAGCCAGCATTTGGTCTACCGTACCATGCTCTGATCGGTAGTTCCATGGCATTACTCCTTGCAATAAAAACACACTTAGCATCGCTATGGGCGAAGTAGTTTCATTAAATATTTCAATATTCCGATCGTTTTTATTTGAATTGACGATCAGATCAACTAATTGCTCCTGTAATTGACGGCGTAATCTTATTGTTAACTCAAATTCCAGGTTATTTAAGTCAATGGTACCGAGGTTCAATTGCAGCGATTGAATTTTCCATGTTTGTTCGGGTGGGCACACCTTGTTAAAAATGCTTATTATTTCATTTGGCATATAGATTTTGCTCCAGCTGCTCAAACGGTTCTGAAGCATCGTTGCTCCGTCCTTTTGGTCAAAGAGAGTGTCCCACTTTAGGCTTGAAATGATATGTCCGTTATTGCTATTCATTTCCGGCAAGATTTATTTTAATAAGCAACTCGGCTAATTGTGCAGCGTCGTTAGGAATAACTATAGTTGGCGTTGGTACTTGATCACTGAATATAAAGCTGTCGTGCCATTGCATATATGTATGGATTAATTCTTCAAGCACATCCCTTTCGACAAAATGGCACTTACAACTAACCTGTATCGGCAGTGTGCTTTGTAAGAAAATATTGAGCCTGTGTTTAAAAACCATTCTATTTTCTTCAGGAAAAACAAAGCTTGGGAATATCAATTCCAGGTTATGATTAAAAAATATTTGAGGGCTGAAAGAATACGTACTATTTGGGATCAGTGTGAATGGTGTTTTTTTTGAAACAGGGTCATCAATTTTTATTAATGGATATTCGTCTCCACCAACAAGTAACCAACCTTGTAAAATTTGCTCATCCAAATTCTCAATGTTGCCAGTACTTAAAAATTTATTAACAGCTGTATATTGAGTAAAATTTATGCGATATCTAAACCACCAATAAGTAAAAACCCCGGAAAGCTCTGATCTCAGTATGATCTGATAACGAATATCATGTCCTAAAAGGCCATTTTCAATCAAAATCGCTCCGCGCCTATGCTGGATCATCCATAAGGCCAGCTTTGCTTCAAGCTTTTGTTCAAAATTATCGACAATAAAATTTCTGTAATGAATCCTTAACCCAAAAAGCATGTTCAGTTTTAATTCAAATGCCGAATAATCAATAAAGTCCTGTTCAGTTAGCTTTTCAAGTGCATCAATTTTCGCAGAATCAAAAACAAAGTCCATTGAGTTACCGCCCAATATCATTGGTTCAAAATTTTCATCCACATCAGCTATTGTTGACCATATCCGGGTTGCAACCCCATAATTGTAACCTTTTTGGCGGTAGTAAGAAAGCAGCCCTAAATTTTGAAGATAGAGGCTTTTCAATATCACTTTATCCTTTAAACTATCTCCCGAGTATATAGCCCCTTCGATAATAGAATCAATTATCATTGGCGATTCTCCATGCCGGGCAAGCAAGTGATCAAGAATATCATTCCTACGTGTCAAGCCGTTTTTTTCTTCTTCTATAAAATCCATTAAACCTATTATATATGGGTTATATGGATCTTGCTGATAATCTATCCAGCTTTGCTGTTCCAGTTCCTTTCCTGATTGGAGCTCAATACCGAATTTAAAAGTTTCATTCCCTTTTAAGAGTGGCTTTATATGAGGCACTTCGTACAACGACTGATAAAAATAAGTAGGTGAAAATGTAAGGTAAGGAACAGGATATTGAAGATGCTCTTTATCATATTCATCCTTTGTAGCATAAAACTCGTTCTTATCAGACGGCGTGCCGCTATGCGAATTTTTGAAAGAGAACAACTTATCAACATTAGCTAATTGAGAAAACTGGTTGGCCAAAACCTGGTCAAACAAGGTAAGATACCCCTTTAATTGCCTCGACTGTGCTATTTGAAAATCGGAGGTATTAGCTACAAGTGCATCGGCGCCTACAGCAAAAATCTCAGGGAAAGTATTTTGAATTGAATAGTAATTATTGATGTCGCGGTATTTACCCTGTGGTACATTAGTTTGTGTATTGACTGATGCACCCAGCTCAATATTTATGGCAGCTTCGCTTGTTTTATTAAGTGATGCCTTTAGTTCCGAATTTGAGTTATTATTTAAGGTTTGACCTTTACAACTGACCTCAAGCCCATTATTATTACTGGCCGATGAAATTATATCAACCGACAGCGTATTCGCTCCGGAGGATGTGATGCTATTCCCAACTAAAGGAGCAGCAAAACTTATAGCAGACACTGTGTTAACGCCGGGTACTGATGCTATAAGACCCGTAATTTCAGCTATTGATATTTGATCTCTTTTTTTTGCTGTAGAATCTGGAGCTACCCAACCATTTTTAAGTAATGGGCCATTAAATATTTCGCTGCTTGAAACGCCAATTTCAATTAACTGATCGTAGCCTTTTTGCTGAATTTCTGGAGTTATATAATCCTGTATCTTGTTCTGGATCAGTGTTAATATCTTGTTGTAGTCTGCTTTATTTTCAATTTCTATATTCCCTTTTATCTGGAATGGAGTAACCGGAGGGGCAGTTACTGATAAAAATTTCTCACCAATGTTCCTTTGCTTATTTAAACAATACAAAGCTTCCTTACAAATAGCACTATACGCTGACGGTGGAACAGATGGTTGAAAAAGCAAATAAACCTTGTACCCTCTTATGGTATTATCAGGCGAACTATTTGTATCGATCTGTACATTTCTTATACCGTTGATCCCGTCAATAATATACTTTATATAATCATTTATTGTTACCGGTGAGGTAGTTAATATAGTTTGAGGTAAATAAAACTGATTGTTAACAGTTAATTTTCCACTTGAGTTAGTCAATATATCACTAACCGGAAAATCATTACAATAACCCAATTCTGTAAGTGCAAAGCAAAGCTCATCTAATATAGTTATGCCGGGGTCACTTGCATTTAAATTTGTCCACTCATTTCCGCAATATTCCTGTATATAAGCAAGCCCCTGCTGTTTCAGTAATTCAAAATCCTGATTTACTGGAAGCTGCTCATCAACTATGTAATTAAGCGTACTCATTTATTCAGAATTATATTGTGATTCATACTTGAAACAAATAGCGATGCATCGGATAAAGGCTTCAATTCGGTTTCATTGAGAGTATTGATCTGCTTGCCGGAATCATCAAATTCCCAAGTTTGAAATATGACTGATTCTACACTTTCAACACCCTCAATAGTTTTTATAAACGCCATCACCTGTACATCGCTTACCGGGCTATCTATTATTATTTGCTTACTACTGCTGCTTATCCATGGTGACAGATAGATATTCAAAGCATCGTTAACAGCCTTATCTACCCCTACTTGTCCATAGCCATTTTTAAGCGATAAAATTGCCGTTATTAAAACATATTGTAACTGAAAATTTGATACAGTGATTTGGGTAAAGGCCGAAGTTCTGTTGATTAAAAAATCCTGCATCTTACCTATGGCACACTCACTTACCAATGGTATAAACGCACCCGGATCGGTAGCGCTTTCATAACCTTTTATAACATAATGTTTAGTGGAGTTGTCAGTATTAAAAACGGTTTTTGAATGATAAACTTCAGAAAATTCTTGTTTTGTAAGTCGATAATAATCCTCAGGGGTGATTGCCCTGTCTTTAGTTTTGATCCTATTACTAACCCGCTGATTCATTGCCAGCGGGCTTTCTGCAGCCTTGCCGCCAAAAGACGGGAACGGTTGCATAATATTGGTTATTTGAGGTACGCTTGCTTGTGTCTTAGTTATTGTATTGCTTTTTACTTTGGGCGCAACGGTAGAGTATTGGTAACTATTCCCGGTGCGTTGCACTTCAAAACCATTAACTTTTAGAAATACAATTTCAGGAAATGAGGAAACATTATTTTTTACAGTTATAGTAAACCAGTATTTATTACCCGGCATAATAGGCGCCTGGTTTGTAATATCGCCGGGCACATTTACTGTAATAATACCTGAGCAGCTTAAATTATTAGTTCCATCTGCTATAACAGGTAATTTCTTCCATCCGCTGGTACTTAAATAATAATACCCGATAGTATTCCCTATAGAACTGCTTGTAGTACTCATTGTCAGTTCAAAATAGAGGTTGATTGAATTAGACTCGATCAGATTTTCCATTTCCAGAAGCAGGTAGCCATCATAATCAAATGCCTGATACAATGGTATACCACTTTTCTGCACTATTTCACTGGCTTTATTTATCGGAGTAGTTATTATATAATTGTATTCACTTGACCCTACGGAACTATCATAGATCAAATAATTTGAGAATGGAGCGTACAAAAAGCATTGAACAGGATAGCCCCCTGTTGTAGTATTAAGTGTATAAGCTTGCTTGGCGTTGTAATTTATCGTCAAGGTGGTAACCTTAGGTGCAAATGGCAGGTTTGCGGGGTTTTTTATCGGTATATAAACCTTTTGTTCATCTTTATCATTGATTAATATCCTGGCATTTTCAAAAGCCAGGTAAGAAACAACATTAGGATAGACCCCTGAACCAAATCCATATTTATTACCACCGAGCTGCATTTTAACAAAGCCTGATGTACTTGCATCGGTAAATTTCAGGTCGGTGCTTTGTATGGATGGATCTGGATTTATATCGGGCGACGGCTGACCAATTGAACTAAAAAAGCTTGACCCGCATAAACTATAGCTTTTGTCTTCAACAAAAAGATACCTGAGCGTTTCACCAATTTTATTTTGTGGCTTAACAACATTGCTGTTATCATCTGTAAGGCAGCAGCAATGAGCATTTTGCAAATCAACATTGCCCCATGTTTGTTGCTGCAATAACGAAAAGCTTGTTATAAAACAAAAATTATTATAAGGCTCTAACACACAGTCAACAACTATCTCGTCCTTCTTTTTATTAAAAAAACTAATGAAGAAAATCCATATCCATTTAAAGAAATCACCTATCCGTTGAAAAAATGTCCTTTTATCTACCTGTTCTTCATCATAAAACCGTGGCTGCAAATAATCATTATAAGCCTGGTAATAATTGGTAAAACCTTCAGCCGGAAGGTTATTCCAATTAATAGCAATACAAAACTTAGTAAGGGGCTTACTAAAAACCTCGTTACTGCCAATAATGAAATTGCTGTTTAATAGTGGCGTGGGGCCAAACGGCTGGTAAGGTGTTTTGGTACTTAGGGCACCATTATCATTATATAACTGGAAAGTTTTAGCCCCTACAACATTTACCTCAATTAAAATATTAGTTAGTACGGAAGGAGGCGACTTATCAGGAATACCATTAAAGGCAATTTTAAGCATCGGCCATATACTGGTTAATCCATCAGGATTGATTGTAAACGGCAATATAGCCGGACTTGGTTCTTTGAGACTGATGGTGATTGTTAATGAAGATCCATTGGTATCAAAATTCATGTCACTAATCGGAACTTCAAACCATGCTGTTTGGGTACTTAAGTAATAAGAAGCGTTTTCAAGCACTCCAACATCGTATTTTTCAACATCATCTATTGTTAACGATATAGTTCTGATTCCTTCCCTTAATAATAACATAGGCGATGCTATGGCTATCCCTAAAGTTGCGGGTAAACCAGTTTTTGAACCGCCGAAAGCGCTCCATCCCAATATCTTATCATCATCGTCCTTTTTTAATACACCCGGGTTTGTTATAGTTTGTGAGTAAAGTGAAGTCGATATAGTGTCATTTCGTACTTTAGCCATTGTGTAGGCATTAGTAATTGTGGCAGGGTTTATATTTATCTCATCTGCATTTGCAAACAGTATGTTATTTTTCTGTGCATCAACTCCGGCATTAAAAAGAGTTCCGGCAGGTAAATTGAATATGGTATCGGGTTTTACTGCATCCGCACAAATAAATGCATTGTCGGGCGTGGCTACTTGCGGAGTTTGTTTTAAAATATCGGTATAATAAAATTGTAAATGCTGTTGGGAGATTCCATTTAACTGATCCTGATGAACTTGTAGTAAATCGACAAATGTCCGCAGTAAAACAGTATCTGGGTATTTGCTTTTTTTAAGTTTTAATTTCTCAAATTCAGTATTCGAATGTTGAATAATGGTATGAAAAAAGTTAAACAGCTTATCACCTACATTGGTAATTGCTGAGAAAAAAGCCAGTTCAGTATTTAATGGATTTCTGATAGGATTTTCAAGACCTAATATTTCAAGGTAGGGTGTTTTATCTTTATTTTGTTTCCATATTATTTCTTCATAATCATCGAAGAAATAAAATTTGGATGAGTCAATTGGCTTTATTCCGGGTATTGCCGAGGTAAGAAATAAGTTTTGCCTTAGTGAAATAAGTGCCCAAAAGTATTTGCTGAAATTATTTTTAGTTTGATAGATCACATAGATTTTAAGTGTATAATCATCATCTGATTTTTGCATGTAATACACCCATTGCTTAATAAGCATAAATATGTGTGTAAGCTGATCAAATAAATGATTGAACAAGACGGCTATATAACCCGCATCTGTCTTCATTTGATCCAGGATGAGCTGTAAATTATCGCAGGTATTTCGGTAAATAGAATAGTATTTTGAAAGCCTGGTTTTTGATATATGAGCCATCAGAAAAACTGAATCTTTAAGCAAAAACGGAGCCCAGTTACCTTTAACATTGTTGTCCTGATCATAAAAATTGATCAACGACGCAAAATCAGAAAGGAAACAAAGCATATCTTGTTCCGTTCTGCCATCAATTAACAATGCGCCTGGTACAAGGGCCTGGTTAAGTGAATTTATTGCGCTATTTTGATCAATTACTTTCATTTCATTTATCCCAGATTAGTGCCTTCATTTAAATGAAAAGGAAAGACATAATTGTGCCTTGTATTGGTTTTATTATATATATAAACTATGCTGATATTAACAAGCCCGTTCAGCATATCGGTAAATACAACCTCTACGTCTTTAACCGTTATGCGGGGTTCATTATGCAGGAGCGAAGTTTTAACTGCGTCACTAATTTCTCCTTTTAGCGTTTCGCTTGTTTTTCTAAAAAAAAACTGCTGTAAACCTGATCCGAAATATGGCTCAAGGCTTCTTTCACCCATTTTAGTTTGCAAAATAATATCAATACAATCGTTTATATTATCCTCATATGCTGTAGTAGTCAGCAAGTTATTCCCGGCAGTAAATGTTACCGGGAAAGACCATCCTGATCCTAAAAAGTTATTGTCATATGTAGTTGAATCGTTAACCACCTATTTGCACATTTAAAGCCCCGAGAACTATTTGCCCACCATGAGCAGTTTGATCACCCATTCTTGCAGCCGGCACACCACCTATTAAAACAGTTGCCGATCCTTTTACAATTGAGTCTGGCGGCCCTACACAAACCAGCATATCGCCCACCCTTGCGGCTGGTAAACCTGCAATTAAAACTGTAGGCAAACCCGGCCCTACTATTGGCCCGCCCACATGCGGAATGGGGCTTGGCACCATAGGTGTTTGCATGGGGCATTCATGAAAATCGGTAAGTCTGGCTGCTGCTGGCATATTGTTTAGTTTATCATTATCATGGCACTTTTTAACGTTAACTCAGTTCCGCTATTTATTTGCGCGGTCATACTTCCTTCTGCTGAATATTGGCTCATGGCTGTTTCTTTAATATTTACCCCACTTATCCCAATATCGCCACCCGATGATTTCACGGTTACACCCTGGTTGCCGGCTATATTTACATTTTGAGCTGCTGTAATATTTAAATTACTGGCGCTTTTTATATCAATTCCGTTGCTTGACATGGTAAGGCTGTTTCCATTACTATCCTCAACCAATATCTGGTTGTCCTTATCGCTAAATACCATGGTATTATTGCCGGGAGTTAGGATGGTAAGCACTTTATTCTCATCATCAAACTGTACTGAGATCCCGGTTTTAGAAACTATGGCTTTGATTGGGTTTTGATCCTTTGGTACAAGGCTTGTAAAAGGCTGTACCTTTGACCCACTGTACATACTACCCAGAATTATAGGATATCTCGGGTCTTCATTTAAAAAGCCTAATACTACTTCATCGCCTATTTCTGGTAAAAAAAACACGCCGGCCCCGCTGGTTGAATAAAAATTTGACATTCTTGCCCAAATACCTTCGCCGTTCTGGTCGAACATGGGTACATTCACCAAGATCCTGAATTCGGAATTCGGGTCGTTATACATTTGCTTTACAGTGCCGCTAATTAAGCCGCGTACCCCTGGTAAAAGCCCCGAAGCTGGTGCTGACATTACATCGGGCTCTTCAACAAACCAGGTTGGCGGAAGGCCTACAGACACCCGGGTGATCCAGTTACCGTCAGATAGATCATGATTAACCCCTGAGATCAAATGATCGCCGTTAAAACGATCACCAAGACCCTGTAGCGTAATATATTTACCAGGGTCGACGAGGTTAGTGCCCTGAAATTTCACCTCGCCCTGTATTTTTGAATATTCGCTTTTAATCAATTGAGCCTTTGACCAATCGGTTAAATCATCATTTTCCAAAGGTGCACAGGTTTGCAGCTGATAATTTGAAAGGCCGATAACGCCTGCTAAAGTTGAGGATGAAAGATTTCCGGGCCCTTTATAACTGTTTGAGGCTTGTGCCGAACTTACTACCTGGTTTTTATAGTCCCATGTACTTGCTGTAACACTGCTTAATTGCGTTATTGCATTCAGATCGGCATTAAAGGCTATAAGATTGGTGCCATACTTTGCAGTATAAACAGAGGTAACATCAGCATCTGGCTTAAAGACCGAAACCTTGCCATTTAATGTAGTTACAATAAATCCATTTATTTCGGCGCGGACCAAAACAAAGTCCCAGTCGGTTACATAGTATTGTACCTGCTCCGGCCAAACCGTTGTTGTTGAGATAACATCGGCTGACAGACCAGAATAAGCGCCGATTATAGATGAAATAATGTCACTATCTGATTTTTTTGAAAAAGTGAGGTTTTTTCTTCCTACTATCATTTTTACCGCAGCATCGCGGCATTCCACTTCTAATGCCGAGCCAACAAATTCATCTATACGTATGGATTGCCCTGTGATGATCCCTTTAAAGATCAATTCATTTTGGGCATCATAACCTGCCTCAATAGTTATTTCGGCACCAGGGAGAAAGGTAGATGAAGAACTGGCGGTAAATTCACCCGTATTTGGTTCGCCATCCAAAATAGTGATCTTCGCTGATGAAATCCGGTTTACCTTCTTTTCAACAGAAATAGACAATATGCTAACTGCATCCGGTATGGCATTACCGGAGACTTTAACAGTATAGGTTACTACACTACCAATTTGTGGACTCGCTGCTGCCATATTAGGGTTGGACTATTGGTGGAAAAATTAGTTTCTGAATGCCTTTTAGGTTTCTGAATTTGTAAGATCATTATACCGCGCCACTTGCACGTAGTACGAGTCATCATTCCAGGTTTGCTGGCATAATTGAGGCAGCGTGATACCTTCAACAACTGTTACCACATGGCTTATATCCGGTGATTCCGGCTGATCAAGCTTAGTAACCGTTTCCGGAGAAACATACATGGTGAAGCTTAACGAAATTTTTGCCCGCAGTGGGCTCCCGTCAGGCCTGAACAGGGTATACGAAATGTCCATGGAAGTAAGCACCCCTTTAAATGTCAAGTTTTGGCCCCATTGAATTATTAAAAAATTGGGGCGATGGATTTTCCCATTATAAGCAGAAACAAGCTTTTCCAACGACTTGATCTCCTTCGACATAACCGTTCTGTCGGGATCGACAATCCCGGTGCAATCAATAACAATATCGAAGTTTAGGGTATCACTTGGAGTAGCTTTATATTTTTGAGAGGCGGTACTGGTGTTAGGCGCCTGTTCATCATTATAACTTATATTACGCTGCCATTTAATTGATTCGGGATTGATCATAACCGAGTACGGATTTACCACGATCGGATCAACACCCACCTTAAGGATGTTGCGAAACTCCTCATCTTTATAACCGGTAATTTGCATTAATTCCATGTGCGCGTATGCTTATCGTTTATAGGTATTTCTTGTAGTACTACCCGAAATAATTTTCTTACACTCTTCAAATAATTGCTTTTTAAGTGCATTTAAATCTTTTTCTCTTATACCAGCGTGGTGATTATGCCCGCTTGCAGAGATCTCGGTTTTGATGATTATTTCCCTTATTTCTATTGGCATAAGTATTTAGTCAAATAAGTTTCCGAACATAGTTACCGGCGAAACAATGAAATAGGTATAAGCCAATTCTATAGTTTCCATTACTATTTCATTTTCCTGAGATTTAAGATCGGAGATCGAATATTTAACAGGGTATGCGCTGTGAAATGTCCACATCACACATACTGATCCTTCGGCATCAAGCAAGCTCACTGAAACATCATAAGGGGTTATCTTATTAGCCAACCCCTCGTCAATAGAACTTGCACACCAATCGATCAATTTTGACCCCTCCGGTATCAATGCTCTTTTGAGAACAAGGTTTTGGCTTGATGATACAGTGGGGAGCCGGTATTTGAACCGGTTTTCCCCGCCGCATACAACCTCTTCAACGCTTAATTCCTTGGACATGCCTGATACTTCCTGAAAAGCAGCATCCTCTCCCCTGAATGAAAGCTCAAAATAAAAACCAACCGGGTAACTACTTGCCATTGGTTATTATCAATTGCTCATGCGCAATTTCAATTGAATCAACAGCTACCTCATTCCCATCCGATTTAAGATCAGTACTGGTAATTTTTGTGGGCCAGGCATTATTCAATTGCCATTGCATGGTTACGTTACCTTTTTCATCAAGTAATTTGATGATGACTGTTCGCCGGGCAACCACATTCATGGAAATTTCATTGTGCCATTTCCAAAAAGTGTTGTCATTAACAAACACGCCTCTTTTCATGGTTATGTTACCATACTTTACAATCCCCGGCATTTTTTCGGTTGAAAAAAGCGGACTATTACTTTTACGATATTCAATTATCTGGTTTTCTGCGTCCATGCCTGAAACTTCCTGGAATGCTACACCTTTTAATTGTGTTCCCAAGTCAACTTCAAACCTAAACTTCGGCATTGGCCACGTTGAGCCTTCTGCGCTACCGTCATCTACTGGCATAATATTATTTTTTAAGTGTTAATAAATTTTGTTTTATATATGATTTAGCTTGATACAGCCTGTTGCTGTTGGAATGTGATGACGATGAATTCTGCCGGCCTTACAGGTGCTACTTTTACCATTACATTCATAAATCCATTTAAAAGATCGTCAGATGTCATGGTTGTGCCTAAGCCACAGTCAACCGAAAATGCGTCAGAGGCGGATGCACCCTGTAAGCCGCCCTGTTTCCATATTTGGGTTAAAAAGCTACTGATCATTGCCTTAACAGCCTCCCATGTATTTTTAACATTAGGCTGAAAAACATAGGCATGTGCCGCAAGTTTGCATGATTGCTCAAGCATGATCAACGTTCTTCTTACCGGAAGATATTTCCAGTCGTCGCTATTACCATCAAGTGTTCTTGCACCCCATATCAAAATGCCTATGCCGTTAAAAAAGCGGATCGCATTAATAGATTTACCCGATACAGCATCTATATTTAAATTTGCCTGCTGACTTTCAGATAACTTTATAGGTAATGATACTGCACCAACTATTGAAGTATTTGCAGGCGCTTCCCAAACTCCATCACTGTTATCAATCGTGGTAATTACACCGGCCATAGCTCCGCTTGGCGGCAAAATATTGGCATCAGTTATAATATGTTTAAGTATAGTGCTGTAAACCTTACTTGCATTTGATAACGAACTGTTGTACTGTTTTACTGTTAATGGCGTACCTGTAGGTGTTTGTATATTCCCCAAA
>Ga0302309_10001077_pt1 | contig 26434 bp, 18 predicted proteins | sample III_Palsa_N1_1_FD_200453 | JGI IMG/M metagenome (GOLD analysis project Ga0302309, IMG submission 200453) | Peat permafrost microbial communities from Stordalen Mire near Abisko, Sweden - III_Palsa_N1_1 | ecosystem: Environmental > Terrestrial > Soil > Palsa > Peat permafrost | place: Sweden... | reverse complement strand
CTATGATACAACTCCGTTCTCACAAGTTGAAGAAGCAATTGCGGAATCTGGCTACTCACTCAAGCTTCTTTCTTCCTTAGTAAGCGATTTCATTAGCAAACCATTTCTTGTTTGGATTCGGAATGACGAAACGCTATTCGAGGTAGAGGTATATGGTTATCCTGACCTCTATAGTTTTGGAAATACGGAAGACGAAGCGATTAAAAATCTGATTCAGATTATGCAGGGTTACGCAGCGGATATGAAGTCTGATGATGCTGATAATTTTGCTGGACCAGCACTTCTATTAAGAAAATTTCTTTTATACGTTATCAAATAATGCCATATGCAACTGAAGAAACAAGAGGCAGAAAGAATTTTCACAAAGTTAGGAATTGAGTTTAAAAAGGATGGCCATCATGTAAGGGGATTCATTTGCATTAATGGTAAAAAAGTGATCCCGGTCTATTTTTCGCATGGACATGGAGACATGCCCGGTAGAATTCCTGAAAAATTCAGGAAGTCATTCATGCTTGATTCTGAGGAATTTATTCGGCTGCGTGACTGTCCGATGAGTAAAGAGGAATATTATTCACTGCTTGCAAAAAGAGTCATCTTGTAATGCCAATACGAAGAAAATCAAATGTCGATGCCCTGGAATTGATTAAGGCTTACATTGAAATTTCAAGAAGTCAAAATGTCCCTATTGAACAAACAATTCAAGATAATTTGCCCATTTTTTGGGCTGCATCAGATTCACACAGAAATCAATTGCATGAATTTGATAAACGAATCTATATTATAGAGACTTCAATAACTACTATTACTGAAAGGGTTGGAAAGTCAGACATTGCAAGTAAGGTAAATGAATTAAATGATCGGCTATCGAAACTTGAAAATAAGATGGTTGAGGAGCAAGGTAAGATTAAGACCAGGATGATAATTTATTTCGTTTCATTTGTGGTAATGAATTTAATTGCATTGATTTTAATATTGATATGGTTAAAGTAATGTTAACTCATGCATTTACTATTTCGTAAATTTCACAGTACACTATGTTTCAAATTGGTTAAGTATTGGTCGATTTCGGCTTCGCTGTAATAACAAGTGCCACCCAATTTTCGATAAGGTTTGTCCCCTATTCCGCAATGTTTGCAATGTTACTTCTGAGATTCCAAGCAATTCCATAACCTCATGTGTTCTCAACCACTTTTTCGGTTGATTTCTATTCAATGAATTTTCAATATCACTTAATAACTGCACCTATGTGTTAACTGAAATAAAAAAGGCTCTACAAGAATCCGTAAGGCATTGATAATCAGTTGTAAACAATATCGGAATCGAACCAATGACCTCTTGCATGCCATGCCCATTTTTAACTATTCGTACTTTCCTTACATATTGTAGTAAATTAAAAATCCAATACAGCATCTATCGCGCTATCCGCTTTTTTAAAGGAGAAGTTTGATTGATATTTCATTGTCGTTAACACGCTTTCATGTCGATACAATTTCTGTAAAACTTTTGGATGAACTTCTTTCTCTTCGGCTCGCTGTGCGAACGCATGCCTGGCTTTATGTTGTGAACCACTTTTCGAGCTATCAATCATTATCATAATCTTCGCCATCGCTTTATTCAAACGCTTTACGACGAAAGATATCTGACGGCGTAATTCGTAACGATTGTTTAAGGTGGGCAAATGTTGCAGTAATGGGAATACTAATCCATGTGGATTGTTGACTTTATCGCCACAGTTTCCACGATATTGTTCGATAATTGCCATCGCTTTTTCAGGAACTTTTACTGAACCATGCTCACCATTTTTCGACATTTGATAATACAGTCTACCATTTTGAAAATCCGTCCATTTCAAAAGCAAGCAATCGGTTACCCTCATCCCGGCAAAATAGAATTCAGTTAGCCAGATATTACGGGCATCATTATTTATTTGTGCCAATTCGGAAAGGTCAAGTTCTTCTATTTTTTTAATTTCCATTTCTTCTGGGCCAATTTTGGGCGCATCCTGTAACCTGATTGCTATCTTTCCTTTAGCTCCAAATGGGTAATAATCGGCTGAAACCAATTTCGCTGTGATCGCACGGTTAAAAACCGTCCTTATGGTTATTAAGTGATTGGTAATTGTACGTTCGCTGATGTACTCTGCGGGTTTAGTTTTATCCTTGCGACGCTTTTCTACCTGCTTCAAGAATACCAAGAATCCACGAAGCATTTCTACTGTAATTTCGGGAAAGGTAATTTCTTCATTTCCGGTGAATATAAAGAATTTTTTAATATGGCCAATATTGGTATTGTAAGCTTCGTAGCTTCCGATAAGTCTCTTCTCTTCTAAATAAGATTTTGCAACAGTTTTAAATAACGCTTTCTCATTTTGTACTGGATTGTAAATTTCCTTGTAGGCTTGCTTGATTTCCTTTGCGGCAACCTTTTTTTGATCAGTTTCCAGTTGTAACGCTTTATTTCTTAATTCCGCCAACCGATTCGTCAACAGATTTGTCAATCTCGCTGCATTCGGATGAGACTTTTTTACTTCTTGTTTTTTTGCGTCCCAAAGTTTGCGGTCGGGTAAAGTTTGACCTTCAAAAATGTAAGACGGTTTCCCGTGCTTGTAGATTTTGAAACCAATTGGATATTGTTCGTTCTTATCAGCGCGGCTCCAGGTGACGATTGTTACAGTTGCCATTTGTAGTTATTTTTTTAAGTGAAAATCTGTTTTCACCAAAGGCAAACTAAGAATTTTGTTAAAGTATTGTTAACAGTTTTGCTGGTTTTATATGGTCTCTTGTAGTTTCAAATGAACCAAAAACGTCGTTTAAACGTTATTTAGACACTTTTCAATCTGCGTAAAACCAATTTGGCGCAGCTCATAACCCGAAGGTCGTAGGTTCGAGTCCTGCTCCCGCTACCTATAATCCTTATAACTGGCTGACTTTCAGCTTATTATAAGGATTTTTATTTTTGTGGGGTGCAATATGCGGTGCAATTATTCATCGAGTAAAATAGATGATCTTAATTCTTGATCACCTCAGCTATTGGTTAACAATTTTCAAATCCTTGTTTAACATTGTTCGGTCAATCCCGTTTCCTTTTTATAAAAGCGAAAACAACTTTACCATTTTCAATGGTTCATTAATCAAATCAAAATAAAATAGTAAAATTATTATCATAGATGTAGGTAATGAAGCGGGCAAACCCGCCAGTCCATTCCCGCCATGCTTTTCCTTTACACACACCACCCCATTTCACCATGTAAGCAACCGAGAGCGCTTAACCGGGTAAACTGTCAAGGGCGGGCTGGGCCGCTGAAAACGAACAAATCCGCCCGTTTATATACCTTTGACAGTTTATCCCGGCGTGGGTTACCTTTGCTTTTTGGTGTACATGGGGTTGTTATATTTTTTCATCGGCAAAAAAAAGGCAAATCGGTTATGGGCGAAGCGAATTTCCGTTTTGTCTTGTGGGAAGGCGTTCGGCGAAATGCAACCCGGAGTGTAGCGCGTGGTGCCATTTCGCCGATTGCCGCAGCTTGGTTTCTTCACAATGGCGCCGCGTTTGCGGAACAGAAGAAAAAACCGACAGTGCCAATATAGCTTCAGACAAAAATACAAAGCGGATTCGCTTCTAACGGCCGCAGAATATAAGTACCTGGATAGTACTTTAAAAAGTCTCAATAATCGTCAACTCAGGCATAATTAGTACATAATCTAATCTCAATATTATATGCAGAGCAACTGATACACTATGAACAACCAAATATTTGATCATAACAACAGGGAAATTGAAATAGCGGCGTTTCATCCGGGTGAATTTTTACGTGAAGAAGTAGAAGATCGGAAAATACCTAAGAAAGATGTTGCAAAATCCCTTCAAATTTTGCCACATCATTTGAGCGAAATTTTCGCAGGTAAAAGGAATATATCTGCAACTTTGGCTGTAAAACTTGAAAAGCTTTTAGACATCAGTTCGCATTATTGGCTGGGAATGCAAATGGAGTACGATTTGTTTTTGGCAAAACAGAAAGAGTCTGCTATATAATATAGTCCTTGTACAAATCATTGTAGTCCGGAATCTGAATCGTCTTTTGTTATAACTAATATGATAAAAGCATTTAAATGGCGTTACTTAACTCACAATTCTCGTCATTTTAATAAGTGTGTTATCAAACCCACTCATTTACCTTTGAAAAAGTGGTGCAATAAATTTTCGAATTTTAAAAATGTCTCTTAAATTGCTCACTTTAAACAAGATGAAACGTGTTTTCGATATGAGTTGTTGGCTCTTTAAGGCGGATTCTCTATTGTTATTTTGATACAGGTTTAGAAGTGAAAAAATGACATACAAAAGCTTAACATATGTATTTGGTACCCATGTTTGGTTAAGAATAATTCAATCGATTTTGGTGGTGTTTTTTTTTATTTTAAATGCAACCGGTCAGGAAGTGCCCAAAGGAACAATAAACCGGGAATTGGTTGTAACACGCCACAATATTAAAATCTCAAATATAAAAAGTGATGGCCCAACCCAGGTGGGTAACGGGCATTTTGCATATAATTTTGATATCACCGGGATGCAAACATTTAATCAATCGTTTACCACGATGGCCGATTGGGGATGGCATAGTTTTCCATTGCCGGCAGGAACTTCAGCCGCTGATTTTAAAAAAACCTATGTAAATACTTATGGCCTGATGGTTCCGTATGATCTGCCGAATGAAAGTCAAAAACAATTGTCTGATTGGATCGAGGGCAACCCGCATAAGTTCAATTTAGGCCGGATTGGTTTTGTAATCAAAAAGAAAGACGGAACTACAGCTGTGATCACAGACCTAAATAATGCAAGTCAAAATGTAAACTTATGGTCAGGAGTCGTTGAAAGTAATTTTGAAGTCGAGGGTCAAAAAGTAAAAGTAGTTACTGTTTGCGGCGACAAAGATATTGTGGGATTCAAAATAACATCCGACTTGTTAAAAGACGGAAGGCTGAGTGTCTTTATAGAATTTCCATATGCGGCGAAAGGTTCTTTAGGAAACGGTTCTGATTACGGCAGCCCACAATCACATCAAACAAATACTGTGATAATAGGCAACCATAATGTAATTTTTAAACGCACTGTTGACAGTACTAAATACTCGGTTGCATGCAAATGGGCAGGAAATACCAGGCTTATTCGGGAAAAACTACACCAGTATACTTTCTCCTCTAAAATAGGTGGTACGCAGGCCGAATATGTATTTAATTTTTCATCTACCTCAAGTGATTATAGCGTTCCATCATTTGCGGCGCTTCAGCTACAAAGTTCTGCGCGTTGGCCTGCATTCTGGAAAAGCGGCGGAGCAGTCGATCTTTCGGAAAGTAAAGATCAGCGCTGGTTTGAACTTGAAAGGCGTATCGTACTGTCCCAATAAAATATGCTGATCAATGCCGGTGGTAATTACCCCCCTGGGGAATCCGGTTTAGTAACCAATAACTGGTATAACAGGTTTCATTATGAAATGTATTGGTGGCATGAAGCTCATTATGCACTTTGGGACAGATGGAGTATCCTCAATCGTAGCTTACATGTTTATGCGGATAACCTTAAAAGGTCGGAAGATAGGGCTAAAAGCCAGGGATATGAAGGTGCCAGGTGGCCCAAATGCACCGGGCCTAACGGATCCGAATGGCCTCACCCAATACATGCCTGGTTAATTTGGCAGCAACCACATCCCATTTTCTTTGCAGATTTAGACTACAGGGCACACCCCAATAAGAACACCCTGTTAAAATGGAAAGATATTGTAGGCGAAACGGCTGATTTTATGGCTTCTTATGCCCACTATGACAGTATAAGAAAACAATTTGTTTTGGGGCCGCCAATATATGTAGTTTCGGAAAACAACGACCCCCAAACCACTATTAATCCTATGTTTGAATTGGCCTATTGGCGATTTGGACTTGCCACCGCACAAAAATGGTATGCAAAGTTAAACTCACCGGAAAATCCAAAATGGAAATTCGTAAAAGATAACTTATCGCCGCTACCTATCCAGGATAGTTTATATTTGTCCTGGGAAAATATTCAAAATATGTGGACAAAATATAATTATGAGCATCCCGCATTAACTGGGGCTTATGGCATGTTACCCGGTTATGGCGTGGATACCGGAATAATGGATAAAACATTTAAAAAGATACAGTCAGTTTGGCGATTTAATGGCATGTGGGGTTGGGATTTTGGACTGTTAGCTTTGAGTGCTGCGCGATTGGGGCATCCCGATGCTGCGGTGAATATTTTGCTCGATAAGTCTCCAAAGTTTGCATTTGATGAGCATGGTTATGTAGGCGGCGGAAATCCATATCCATATTTTCCATCGAACGGCAGTTTGCTCTATGCAGTAGCCATGATGACTGCGGGCTGGGATGGCGATAGTGGAATTAAAGAACCAGGCTGGCCAAAAGATGGTTCATGGATAATTCGGTGGGAGGGATTGAAGAAAGCGCCCTGAGTTGTATTCTATGTAAAGGTTTAACGCACGGTTGACATTATAAACATCCGCATGGGTGTTGACAAAATAGAAGATATTGGAGTCAATAAAATAGCTTTTAACAGGAACCATGTATCATTAGATTAAGTTAATAATATTTAATTGAAAAATACGGTCAACCGTAACATATATGGTAAATAGGAGAATTATCGGTTTTCGACATTGTGATAAGCATTTTATACCCATTTATACTATAAAGTGTATAGTGTTCGTTACAAGGTCACCATTGACGAAATATCCAAAATTAAATCGTTAACTCTTTTCACGGTACTTGACCGGCGATATACCCATTTGTTTCTTAAAGAGCCTGGAGAAATAAAACGGGTCATCGATCCCAATTTGAAAGGCAACCTCATTAATCCGCAGATTGCTCAGGTGTAGTAATTGACAGGCACGTTGTATTTTGAGGTAATTAAAATAGGCGGACGGCGAATAGCCGGTTTCCTTTTTGAAAATCCTGGAAAAAAAAGACACGGACAAATTGGTAGCCGCAGCAATGCTAGTAAGTTGAACTGGTTCTGAGAGATTATCACGCATAAATTGGATGGCTTTTTCCGTTGGCGTTTCCGGCCCTTGCGCAGATGTTTTTTCTGCTAATCGTTCAGGTTGTATAAGGGATGCGAGAAAATACGGAAGGGAAAGATTGGCAAACATCAAATTACTAATACTATAGCCATTTAGAAAAGCTTCTTCGATCCGGTAAAAAATAGACAGCTGCCCCTGGTTAACACCGACATGCGCGGCGCGCCCGCTGCTTACATTATTGGCGATAAAGATCTTCGCCGGATCGTCACAATCAGTGCCGCCCAAGTGAAACCAGTAAATAGTCCAGGGCGAGCTACCCGTCGAGCCATAACTGTGCGCAAGGCCGGGCGGTATAACAAATATTTCGCCGGTCTGAAGTTGTACTTTTTCTTTGGGCAATTTTATCCATCCACTTCCATCTGTGCAATAGATCAAAATGGCTTCAGAAAGACCTTTTGGCCGATTAAAATAATGATAGCGCGCTTTTGGATACAGCCCCATTTTCGTAATAAACAGCCTATTAATAAGCGGCATTCTCCGGCATTCCTTTATAATCTCATTGGGTATTTCAATGATGCGTTGACCTGTAAATCCTATACTTTTCCTGTTTGGCATACTTTTATAAGTATCGTCGCGCCAAAGATAAGATTATCCATGTTAAAGATGTTTTTTTACATGGAATTTCCTTCTTCAATTGCACAATTTTGAACGAACCAATTATTATATCAAATAAACTTTAGACAATGAATAGTGCCGCTTTGACCACTGAGCAAATTTCAGCTTATCACCTTGATGGCTTTTTAATTATCAAAAACTTTTTTAGTAATGCGGAAATTAGCAAGCTTTATGATACCGCCATACATGATACAGCAGTTAGCAGAAATGCAATTAATGTAAATGACCGCACGGGAAAAAGCAGCAAATTATCGTTATGGTATAAACCTGGCGATGACGTTTATGGCTTACTTACCCGTAGCTATCGTATGGTAAGCGCCGCCAATTTATTACTGGATGGTGATTCGGCCGTTTGTCACTATCATTCCAAACTTATGCAAAAAGAACCAAGGGTTGGCGGAGCTTGGGAATGGCACCAAGATTATGGATACTGGTATAAAAACGAATTTTTATTTCCGGATCAAATGCTGTCTGTCATGATCGCTTTTACTGATGCAACAAAAGAAAACGGCTGCCTGCAGGTAATTCGGGGTTCGCATAAAATAGGGCGTGTAGAACATGGGTTCTCCGGTGAACAGGTCGGGGCCTCGCAAACGTTCGTCGACCTGGCGTTAAAAACCATGGATCATATTTTTGTCGAACTGAAGGGGGGAGACGCTTTATTTTTTCACAGTAATCTGCTGCACAGGTCTGAGGCAAATCTCTCAGAAAATCCAAGATGGTCGCTTATTTCATGTTATAACCGCCAAACCAATATGGGGCACAACGAGTCGTCATCAAATTCTTCAAGCACCACCCCGATCAATGTAGTGCCTGACGACGCCATTTTATCCAGGACTGCAAAGGGACTCAATGTAACCGATGCTGGGATGCTGTCAAAGGAAGATGATGTTTCACTGAAATAAGTCAATTTTAAATATATTTGAATTACCCGACTGTACACCAATTAATGAAAAACTAACCCGAAAGGAGGCTTATGGCTATCATGACTACACTGCCGCCTGAAAACAGTGGAGGGGTATCTTACCGATATTCCAGCTTTGTTTATATTGTTAGTGCGATAGTTGCTTTTGGCGGCCTGCTATTCGGCTTCGACCTGGTCATCATCTCAGGAACAGTATCTTTTTTTTCTAGGTTTTTTCAGTTGGGTGCAGGAATGACCGGCTGGGCAGTGGGCTGTATCAATATCGGGGCAGCACTCGGGGCAATTATTTCCGGGAAGCTCAGCGACGTGGTTGGAAGAAAAAAATTATTGCTGATATGCGCATTTTTGTTTGCCGTGACCGGTTTTGCAACGGGCTGGGCTACCGATTTTACTTTTTTCGTTTGCGCCCGCATATTAAGCGGTGTAGCAATTGGTGTAGCGGCACTCATTTGTCCCATATACATAGCCGAGATAGCCCCCGGGCCCATTAGGGGACGCCTGGTAGCTTTTTATCAACTGGCGATTGTCGCAGGACTTCTAATGGCTTATTTATCCAATTATTTGTTGCTGAACACTGGCATTAATAACTGGAGGTGGATGTTTTCCGCTCAAAGCGCGCCGGCAATACTTTTTTTTACCGGTTTATTTTTTTTACCGGAAAGCCCAAGATGGCTGATCAAGCAAAACCGTATCGAAAAGGCGCTGGAAGTGCTGCAAAAAATGGGTGGAAAGGCCTATGCCGTGGCGGAAATGGATGCGATTATTCAAAGTTTCAACCAATTGTTTAGATCAAGTGTGCGCGATCTGTTTAAACCCGGAATAGCCGGAATTATTTTTGTCGGGATCGCCGTGGCCGTTTTCTCGCAGGCTGATGGTCAAAACTCCTTGTTTTGTTATGCGCCGGTTATCTTTAAACAAGCCGGCGCTCCCGATAACTCTGCTTTTTTACAAGCTGTCGTATTAGGCGCCGTAAACTTTTTATGCACGTTTATAGCCATTCATTATATTGATCGGGCCGGCAGGCGTAAGCTTTTACTCTACGGTTCCATGCTGCTGTGTCTTGATGCCTCAGCGCTTGCCGCATGCTTTTACTCAAGTGCACCGGGTTATATGACGCTGGTTTTTGTTTTAGGTTTTATTGGTATTTATGCCGCAACATTGGGCCCGGTAACCTGGGTGTTGTTGTCAGAAATTTTCCCGAATCGTGTGCGCGGGTATGCGATGGGACTAGCGACGTTAAGTTTGTGGATAGCTAATTTTTTTACGACAGCGTCTTTTCCTTTGCTAAAAAAAGAGTTTGGGCTGCCAGTCACGTTCCTGATTCATGCTTTAATATGCCTGATCTATTTTTTGTTTGTAAAACTTCGTGTTCCGGAAACAAAGGGGAGAACGCTGGAGGAAATAGAAAATCAATTGACCAGGACCAGTCCTGAAACTTAAATTATGAAAAGAATCTTGATTTTTATAACCGTATGCCTGCTGTTAGGTAACCTTTCCACGAAAGCCCAGTCATTTGCTTCTTGGACAAAAAATCGATTGACCTTGAGCAACGGGATTATCACACGGAAGCTACAATTACCTGCACCTGGTGGTTCATTTCTTACAATTTCTTACGGCCCGGAGAAAGGCGATTTTAATTATTTTGAATCCACAAATACCGACTTCGAGTTCATTGCCAACAATAAAGTTTACTCTGGCAGGGGAAACTGGACCTTAAAAAATATTGCTAAAACAACCGACTCAAGGTCGGGCGATGGCGCCGCGGTTACTTTGTTGAGTGAAGATCGCATGATCGAATTAACTGTCCGTTTTTTACTCTATCCCGGTTCCCCGGCCATACGCAAAAACCTCGTGGTCAAAAACCTGTCACAACAGCAAATGGTATTGGAATCCGTCGATGTTGAACGCTTTGACATTACCGCGTATTGGGCCCCTACTTTCAGTTGGATTTGTCACGACTACGGACGCCGGCGATCTATCGGGCCTTGTGACGGGAATATGCAGGACGCGTTGGTCATCGTTCATAACAGCAACTGGCAACAGGGAATTGTGATCGGTAATGAATCACCCGGCGTGGTTAAACATACTTCGGTATTTTTTGACGGGCTGACGATATGTAGCGGACTCACCCATAAAGACGCGCGTTTCCCGTTTAGAAAATATATCGCTGCCGGCGATAGTTTCGAAACACCCCAGGTATTTACCATGGTTTATAACGACCGGAAGGACCCGGATGAAATGCTAAACACTGCAGTTCCTGATTTTGTCAACAAGTTTATGGGTACCCGCCTTTCGGTATTAAAACAAAAACCGATGTTCGTATACAATACCTGGTGGCCTTTTCAAAAAGACATCAATGAAAAAAAGGTTATTGAACTGGCCAACGCTGCGGCAGCCTGCGGCATGAAGGAATTCGTGATCGATGACGGCTGGGAGGAAAACTACGGCGATTGGGTTGTAGACAAAAATAAATTTCCCCGCGGTTTAAAGCCAATATTTGATCACATTAAATCCTTGGGAATGAAGCCTGGGCTGTGGGTGAGCATCGGCACAGCGTCACCGCAAAGCAGCGTATACAAAGCGCATCCGCAATGGTTCATAAAGGATGCGAAAGGGCAGCCTATTTCGCTGGTTATAGCTGACACAGGTAAATATACCGCGTGCTTTGGCACCGGATGGTATGATTATATCAAGAATGTTTTAATGAAACTGATAATTGATAATGGCCTGGAGTATTTAAAACTTGATTTCTCAGTTGTGTCAAGCCCGTACCGGTATGATGCGTCGGAGTCTGGTTGTTATGCCATGAACCATCCCGGCCACATTGATCATAACGAATCACTTTACACTAATTTCGAACAGGTTTGGAAACTCTTTGACGAATTGCACGCTGCAAAACCTGATCTCTTTATCGATTGCACCTTTGAAACCATGGGGGGCCTGCAACTGATCGATTATGCGATGCTAAAGCACGCAGACGGAAATTGGCTGTCAAACTTTTCTGCCCCGGACTCAAGGGTAGACCTACAGATACGGAATATGGCTTGGTGGCGTTCACCCGCCTTTCCCGCGACTGCCTTGGTACTGGGCAACCCTCAAATGCAGGATAGTCTGTGGGAACTTCATCTTAAATCGTTGGCCGGCGCTTTACCGATCATGCTTGGTGACCCGCGGAATTTATCACATGCTGACCAGCAAAAGTATAGAGGATACGCGGACTGGCTTCAAACCATGGATCGCCTTTATAGTGTTATGAGTTATCGGCAGGACCTGCCAGGCTTCGGTGAGCCGATGGAGGGGATGTGGGATGGTTTCCAGCGTATTAATACCGATTCAAAATCAGGCGGAATAATCGGTGTATTCAGACAAGGATCCTTTGAAACCACTCGACAGGTTACTATTGCCGGCTTGCAACCATTGCAAATGTACCAGGTCAGAGCGATGAACGGAAAAGTGATCAGTACGCAAACCGGCAAAAAACTTCAGCAAACCGGCTTTACCGTAGAACTTGATAAGCTTTATGACGGGGCACTATTTGAAATCGGCAAAAGCAACTAACTGGATTTACTAATTGTAATAACTTAACATAAATAAATTGAAGTAATGATAAGAAATTCGCTAATTTCCTTTTGTTTTTTATTTTTTTTGGTTCATTTTGCTGTCACCGCTCAATCTAAACCTGCGCCAAAATTAAACACTGCCAAAATATGCCCAAACATCGTTCTTATTTATGCCGATGATGTGGGTTTCGGCGATATCAGCGCCAATGGCGCCACCAAGGTGCATACACCGAATATCGATCAGATTGCAAAGCACGGGATAAACTTCACCAATGCCTACGCTACCGCTTCGGTTTGTACACCATCAAGGTTTTCCCTATTAACAGGAAAATATGCCTGGCGCCAAAAAGGCACCGGGGTCGCTCCGGGTAATGCTGCGTTACTGATTTCTGTTGCCAGCACCACTTTAGCATCAGTATTCCAAAAAAGTGGCTATAACACGGGTGTGGTGGGTAAATGGCATATAGGGCTTGGAGCAGGCGGCGGGCCTGATTGGAACGGCTATATAGCTCCGGGGCCGCTGGAAATCGGATTCGATTATTCGTTTATCATTCCCGCAACGCTGGACAGGGTACCGTGTGTATTCGTTGAAAATCATAGAGTTGCTAACCTGGAGCCAAGGGATTCTATTGCTGTAAGTTATGGCAAACCAATTGGCAATGAACCGACCGGATACGACCATCCGGAGCTTTTAAAAGTCAGGCCATCGTATGGCCATAACCAAACGATCATTAATGGGATCAGTCGCATCGGCTATATGAGCGGCGGAAAATCTGCCCGCTGGAACGATGAAGAAATTGGCAACGTCCTGACGGGGAAAGCAACAGATTTTATAAAAAGCAGCCTCAAAAAACCATTCTTTCTTTATTTTGCTGTTCACGGCATCCATGTTCCCCGTGTGCCTAATCCAAAGTTCGCGGGCAAAAGTGGCCTGGGGCCGCGCGGAGACGCAATTTTAGAGATGGACGATATGGTAGGCAGGGTCCAGCGGTGCCTCGACAGCCTGAACTTAACAAAAAACACCATCTTGATCTTCAGCAGTGATAACGGCCCCGTTTTAGATGACGGCTACCAAGACGGGGCTGTCGAATTGCTACACGGTCACAAACCGGCCGGAAAAATGAGGGGCGGTAAATATAGCGCCTTTGATGCGGGTACCCGAGTGCCCTTTCTGATCGAATGGCCAGCGGGAATAAAAGGGAACAGCACCAGTGATGCGAAAATCAGCCAGATTGACCTGCTCAGGTCATTCGCTTCGCTCACGGGATACAAAATACCCGCCGGACAAGCTCCGGACAGTTTCAACTTATTATCTACCCTATTAGGACAAGATCACAAAGGAAGAAGCTATATTGTACAACAGTCAGTTTACGACACGTATTCAATCATCATCGGTGACTGGAAATACATTGCGCCGCACGCTGGACCTGCCTTTGACAAATTTACAGGCATCGAACTTGGTAACAGTTCTGAACCACAACTATATAATCTAAAAAATGATATTGGTGAAAAAAATAATGTTGCAAAAGAGCACCCAACGATTGTCAAGCAACTGGCAGATCAGTTGTCGCTTTGCCAAGCCCAACAATAACTAAATTTATGCAGTCTGATCAATGAATAAGATGTTTTGGACCAATTCGTTTCTATTGTTCCTGATTTTGCAGGCGTGTGAACAAAAAAAAACAACAGATAAAAAACAGCCCTTGTGTTGTACGTCTAAAATTCCTGCACGTTTTTCTTCACTTCATACGAATCAACCAATAATTCCGTCACGAAACATGCCGTGGCACCATAAAGGGATGGTATGGATTCCGGCGGGTAATTTTTTAATGGGCGGCAATGACCGACAAGCTGAGCCCGACGAAATCCCGCGACACCATGTGGGCGTCGATGGCTTTTGGATGGATACTACGGAAGTTACGAATAGGCAGTTTGCCGAGTTCGTTAATGCGACGGGTTATATCACGACCGCAGAACGCAAACCTGATTGGAACGAACTTAAAAAGCAGATGCCACCGGGAACAAAGGAACCCGATGACAGCCTCCTTGTTCCGGCCGCATTGGTTTTTGATCCGCCTAAACAGCCTGTCGGCTTGCTGGATTATACGCAATGGTGGAACTGGAAAAAAGGAGCGGACTGGAAACATCCACAAGGAGCCCGATCTTCGGTTAAAGGGAAAGGTGATGAACCAGTAGTGCAGGTATCCTGGTATGATGCTGAAGCCTATTGCAAATGGGCAGGCAAGCGTCTTCCTACCGAAGCCGAATGGGAATGGGCAGCCAGGGGTGGTCTTAAGAATAAAATTTATCCCTGGGGAGATGAGCCAATTGACCGGAGAAAAATTAAAGCTAACACCTGGCAAGGCGATTTTCCTTACCGAAATACGATGCGGGACAAATATTACAGGTTAGCACCTGTAGCTTCATTTCCACCTAACGGTTATGGATTGTATGACATGGCAGGAAATGCATGGGAATGGTGTGCCGACTATTACGACTATAACTATTACAAAACAGTATTTAACGGCGCCAAAAACCCGAAAGGGCCAGAAAAAAGCTACGATCCTGATGAACCTTATACCTCAATGCGTGTGATTCGCGGCGGATCTTTTTTATGTAATGCCGGTTATTGTTCTGGATACCGCGTTTCGGCAAGAATGAAAAGTACAGAAGACAGTGGTATGGAAAACCTAAGCTTTCGCTGCGTGATGAGCCGTTGAAAGCCTTAATGTGTCTATTTGCGGGCAATACATTGGAAGTCAAATCAAAGGTTGCAAGAATTGCAGCGGTTTGCTGCGAAATTTTATTACGATCTTGATTTTTTCATAAACCCGTGCACCCGAAATATATTGACTGGAAAATGTGACCGGCCCGGTAAACAAAGTTTTAATTCCCCACGCGGACGGGTCAATCAGACTTTGTTCCTTCATAAATCATCAAATAAATGAAAAAGAGCCTTTCGAAAGAAAGGCTCTAACACTAAACCAACCAATTTAAATTAAACTCCGTTAATTTATAAAACCACTTTCTTGGATTGATTTTATATGATGTTATTGAGTTTAGCAAATAATTGAAATTCGCGTTTACACTTGTATACGACTATTGATAACCGGCGTTTTGTTTTAATTGTGGATTGGCGGTTAACTCTGTTTGCGAAAACGGCAACACGTTGTTCTGTTCCCCAAACTTCAATTGAATACCGCCTGGGTTTTTCATTAACGATAATTTGTCTTCCATCAAATTCCATCTTTTCAAATCGTAATATCGCTCGCCTTCCAAAGCCATTTCAATCCTTCTTTCGTGGCGGATAAAATCGCGGAGGGTTGACTGCGTGCCGTAAGTAGTTTGGTCGACCGGCGGCATATTTACTGTCGGCCGCTGTCTGATCTGGTTAAGCGCCGAATAGATACTGGCATCCGGTCCGGATACTTCATTTTCGGCTTCTGCGTACATCAATAATACATCAGCATATCGGGTGTGTATCACGTTTTGATCGCTTAACTGCGCATTTGAAAACGGGAGGTGTGACAGGTCAACATATTTTTTCGGAGCAAATCCTGTCAATAAAGGATCCGAATGCTGGAATGTTGTACCATCGGGATCGATGAAGAGATCGCCCGGAACCTGGATGGTAAACCCTAAGCGTGGATCGCGGTTAACATACGGGTTAGCGGGATCGTAACCGGAAGCAGGATCGGTAATCATTTTCCCGTTCTTCATTTCATATTCGTTCACCAGGTTTCCGTAAGGCGCCAGCGCCGCATAGTTTCCTAAATAAAGATCGAAATTATTAGGATTATTGGGGCCTAAGTATTTCGTCGAAAAAATAATTTCAGGATTATTTTGTTGTGTCGAAGTAATAAATAGACCTGCGTAATTTGAATAAATGCTAAACAATCCGCTGTTCATTATTTGTTTGGTAAGTGTAACAGCTGTAGGCCAATCTTTTTGGAACATGGCAACGCGGGCTTTTTCTGCCAGCGCACTTGCCTGTACAGCATGGCCTGTGTAGGCCGTCGCCGGAAGATTAGCAATCGCGAAATCCAGATCCGAATTCACAAATGCAAGCACATCAGATGCACTGCTTTGAGGAATTTTGGCAGCTGCAACTGATGCAGGCGTAGTCTTGTAAACTACGACCCCGCCATAGCATTGAACCAAGTCAAAATAACACATGGCTCTTATAAATTTTACTTCGGCGGAATATTCATTAATAGCTGTCGCGCTGATAGGCGCTTTGCCCACGTTGTCAAGAAAATAATTACAAGCGGCAATGATCTGGTAGGGTGTATTGTAAAATGTGCCATTGACATTAGTTGAATTGATTACACCCTGAGTATAGACATCGAAACTAAAATAGGAAAACCTATCATAAGCATTATCCGAATAGGCGTCTAAAAACACCTTGGTATCAGAGTAAAACCCACTCTGTAATTTGGAATATACGCCGGTTAATGCTTGTTGCACATCGTCGTCAGATTTCCAAAATGTTTGACTTGATACTGCATCTAAAGGATTTGTGTCCAAAAAATCTTTTTTACATGACGAGATGACTCCTGCTATCAGAACGCATCCCATTAATATATTTATAAATCTCGTTTTCATTATATTTTCTAATTAAAGTGAAACCTTTAAACCAGCGCTGTATGTTTTCAATTGCGGAAATTGCGCGTAACGCCCGGATCCGGCCCTTTCGGGGTCTTCACCAGGATATTTTGTCCATGTTATAACATTATCCCCCGAAACAAAAACGGTTAGCCCTTTTATCCATATCGATCTTAACATGCTTTTGGGGAATGCATAGGAAAGATTAATATTTTTCAATCGCAGATATGAAGCATCCTTTAAGAAATAAGTTGAAGTGTAACCATCAACTCCGGGATAGCCATTAGCATATACAGCCGGGGTAGTCTGGCTATGATTTTGTGGGGTCCAAGCATTTAGGAAATTAGTTGTAGGAGCTGTTCCTTGTAAAAACGGATCTATACCCCAGCCATTAACCAAAAACTTTTGACCTTGCACACCCTGAAAGAACGCATCCAGTCTGAAACCTTTCCAACCAACATTCGCTCCAAACGAATAGGTATAAGATGGGTATGGGCTATAACTGACACGGTCGCCCGGATCGATAACACCATTGCCATTTACGTCCTTAATTTTTATATCACCTGGTTTCAGGTCACCGGAATTGGGCTGCTTTGGCGAATTATCGATTTCTGCCTGGCTGTTAAAAATACCGTCCATAACATAAATATAGTATGAACCATAAGGTAGGCCTACCTGGAATACTCCAGGATTTGGCGCTAACGCCTGGGTGACTTTATTTCTGTTCAGTGAAAAAATGCCATTTACACCGTAGCTAAATTCACCTATATGGTTTTGATGAGACAGTTGTAGCTCAAATCCTTTATTTACCATTGCCCCTGCGTTAATAACTGGCGGGCTTAAACCGACGCTGGCCGGTATATCGGATTCCTGGGCCAAAATACCGGTAGTATTTTTATAGTACCAATCAGCGGTCGCAGCGAACAAACCTTTAAACAATTCCAAATCTAAACCGACATCGGTAATGGCCGTTTTCTCCCAATGCAGATCCTGGTCAGTAAGGGTGGTTAACAATACACCCGGGCTCAAACTTGTTGAAAATGGATATTGGGCAGAGCTTAAAATAGATTGGTAAGGATAGTAGTCGGGGCTTCCATTTTCATAGATGTCCTGGTTACCCAATACACCATAGGATGCCCTCAATTTCAAATTACTGATTGCGGTAATATGCTTTTTAATAAAATCTTCTTCTGAAATCCTCCAACCTACAGATCCTCCGCCAAATGTGCCCCAACGATTTGCCGCACTAACTCTTGATGTCCCATCATAACGGATGTCCCCCTCCAACAAATATTTCTGCTTGTAGCTATAGGTTGCACGTCCAAATAACGACTGCAAAGCATATTGGGTTTGATCGCCCGAATTATCATCACCTGTTACCGGACCGCCATTTATTTCATTGATAAGCGTATTGGTATAATTGTAGCGGTCAGCGCCGATGTAGGTGTTCGCATTATTGATTTGTTCGTAACCTGCCAGTAAATCGATCGAATGATCAGCACCAAAATCGCGTTGATAATTTAACGTACTGTTCACCGTAGTGGTCAAGTCACGTGCCGAATTCTGGGTTAGCTGATTGGTAAGCGGGTGAGCAACCTCGGTGTAATTGCCGTTAGCATCTGGCTGGAATGCGTAAACATTGAAAGGCTGGGCATACTGACGGAATTTGTAATCCTGATTGTAGAAAACGAATGCGCCTGTGGTTTTCCAATCCAAACCCTTGATGATATGAATGTTTATATATGCCTGGCTGTTTACGTTATAATTCTGGGTCAATTGAAAGCCATTATTTTGCCTTTCATACAGGGTGCGGTTCCCGGTGCCGTTGGTGATATAATCCTCGACAGCAACCCTGCCGCTTCCATCATTCAGGAAAGGTGAAAAGGTTGGTGCTTGCGCGTAAGCTAAAAGAATTTCGTTATCATTTGTAAATACGCCGTTCCTTATATTTTCATACGAATAGTCAGTGTTTGTGCCGATACTTATAATTTTACTAACTTTCCGTGTATAATTAAAGGCTGAATTGTATCGGTTATAATCGGAACCCGCAAGGATGCTTTTTTGATTTTGGTAACCTAATGAAGCCCTATAGGTTGAAACTGAATCACCGCCGGAAAGTGCTAAATTTTCATTTTGGATGGGGGCTGAATGAAAATAATATTTTTCCCAGTCCGTATTAGGATACTGGGCGCTGCCATTGCCAGTCTTATAAGCATCTATTTGTGCCTGGGTATACACGTCGGGGCGTCCGGAGCGCTCCAAAGCTTCGTTGTACATGGTCATGTACGTAACCGAATTGGTAATAAAGTCAGGCAATACTGTGGCGCTTGTCGTTCCGAAACTGTTATCATATTCAAGCGTGTTGGTCCCCCGTTTCCCGCTCTTGGTAGTTACCAGTATTACACCATTTGCTGCGCGCGATCCATAGATTGAAGCTGATGCAGCGTCCTTTAAGACAGTTACGTTGTCAATATCCTGTGGTGATAAATTACTTAATGTACCAGCTATTCCATCAATTAAAATTAGCGGTGCTGGATTTGAACCATAGGTGCCCAAACCTCTTATCTGAAGAGAGCCTTGATCTACGCCAGGTTCCCCGGTAGGCTGTACGACAGTTAAGCCGGCGATCCTACCTTCGAGCAAATCCTGCAGGTTTGATGACGGTCTTTCGGTAATCACCGAACCCGAAACAGAGCCCACGGAGCCGGTAAGATTCACCTTTTTCTGGGTACCGTAACCTACGACTACCACATCATTTAAATCGGATACAGTTGGCTGGAGTTTAATGCTGCTCAGATTACCATTAATTGAAATTTCTTTTGGACTGTAACCTATAAAAGACACGATCAATGTCGCATTATCCGGTACACTCTCAAAAGAGAAATTGCCGTTCCTGTCAGAGACTGTATTTTGGTCGGTGCCTTTTACTTTTACAGTTGCGCCAGGTAACGGTTTGCCGGTCTCGTCAACGACTGTACCACGAACATTCGAATTGTTAATTTTCGGCGTCGCAGTCGGGTTCCTTTCCTCAATTATTACCGTTTTGTCAACTATCTTATAATCTAACGGCAGGCCTTTAAAACAAGCGGTTAAAGCCTGGATAATATTGACATTCTTTACATCAACGTTTATTTGAAATTTAGTCAGATCAACATTATTAGTCACAAAAACATAACCTGTTTGCTGTTTTAGATCACGAAGTATGTTTTCGACTGTGGCGTCTTTTTCAGTAAGCGTAACCTTCTGACTAAATCCTTTGGCACTTGCTTGGACAAAAGCTATGATCAACAGGATGGTTGTTAATTTCATAACCAATAAAATTTTTTTATGGTGCTGCACAGAACGATGTACAGCCAAAATTTTAGCTTTAAAATTCATTACATTTGTATTGTTTGGGTTAATAATAAACTCGGTTCATCAAAAGTTTATTCGTTGGCCGATTGGCTGACGAAAGGGTTAATCCAGCATTGACCGTGGTAGTGCTTCGACTCACTCCCGCGGTTTTTCTTTTAAACCCATGATTGAATTTCGTGCTATGTTTGTAATTCTCTTTTCATAGTGGCTTCATTTTAATAGTTTATATTTGGTTAATTAAAAGGTTTAGGGAATCCTTATATCTTTTTGTCTGTTACGATAATCTTATTTCCTTCGATTTTCAGGTTGACTTTCAGATTGTTTAATACTTCAAAAACTTTAGCTGCATTCATATTTCTATAGACTTCGCCGTTTATGTCGGCCTTAGGTAAATTACCTTCGTAAACCACGTCTACATTGTACCATCTGGCTATCTGACGCATAGCGGATTTTAAATCCTCATGGTTAAAATGAAAAAGGCCGTTTTTCCAATCCACAGCACCATCGATATTTACGTTTTTAACAGAAATATTTTCGTTGTCAAATGTTGTAATTGCTTGCTGTCCCGGTTTAAGTGTTATATTCTGACTCGGAGTCGAGATACGAACCGATCCCTGCACGAGGGTTGTTTTAACATTCGGTTCATCATTATAAGCGTTAACATTGAATGCTGTGCCCATGTCCTCAATTATCTGACTATTTGCAACGACGCGAAATGGTTTGCTGGAATTATGAAATACCTGAAAATAAACTTGCCCTGTAACTGTTACTCTGCGCTCGTTATTAGAAAAATAAAGCGGGTAAGTGATGGAAGAGGCGGCGTCTAACATAACTTTAGTGCCATCCGGCAACTCCAGGTTCGGCCACTGCTCACCCCTTTCAGTCTTTACTGTATTGTATACCATTTTTTGATCAGTTATAGCACCCGTTTTGCCCTGATAAATTATTGATCCATTCTTATTCTTGTGAATAATGGCATTATCGTCAGTAGCAATTATTCCATTATTGGCTGATGTGAGATTAATTTTTTTACCATTTGATAAAATAAGTACAGCCTTGTTTTTACCTGGTAAAAGGTCATGATTAGCGGACTTCACCATAGCAATTTTCTGATTGGGCCTTTTTGAAAAAGTACAATGGCCGCTCAGGAAATAGACTAAGATAATGGATGCTGCGACTGTCAATGGTATCATAAACCCAATCCGCTTCCTTAAAGGGACTTTGGTTTCAATTCCCGTTTGCGAACTTATATTTTCCCATATCTTACGATGCTGCGCCAACAATGTGCGATTCAGCAGGGCGGAGTTGTCATTTTCCCTGGATTTGGAAAGATACCAGCTTTCCAATAATGTAAGTTCTTCCAAATTGCAATCCCCAACTGCATACTTTTCTAATAAATTTTGAAAATCTAGCTCGTCCATAAACTTTTTAGGTTATATTAATGTTAAGACAACTTGAAAAGGCTGTAGTATGAGATGCAGCAGAAATAAATTTTACCATGGAGGATCAGCTTTATTTTATTTCCAGTGAATCAAAAGCCATCCTACAATAATGGAAGATACGCCTACTTTTGTCCGCAATATCCGAAGCGCATTACTTACCTGGCTTTTTACCGTATTTTCGGATATATTCAATTGCATCGCGATTTGCTGATAAGAAAGGTAGTTTTTTCGACTTAGTTCAAACACCTTTCTCATCTTACCCGGAAGCGCCGATATTTGGGACTCTATGATTTCGGCTAACTCTTTCTCTCTCAAGATAACGTCCGGAATTATCGGGTCGTTTTTGCTAAACTCATTGATGGAGTCCAAATAGATGGAAACTACTTTTTTATGTTTTATGCAGTTTAATGTCTTGTTACGCACAATTCTGTATAAATAGGTTGAAACAGAAGTTTCAATAATTAAGGATGCCGGTTGCAGCCATAGATGAGTAAACAGGTCCTGCACGATGTCCCGCGCCTCTTCGTCGTCGCGCAATAAATTGCGGGTATGAAGGAACAATATTGCCCAATAGCGTTCATAAATTTCGGCAAAAGCCAATTGATCGCCTGACTTGATCAAGTCAATCAATTCGTTGTCGGTAAATTGATTATGCGAAGACATTTCTGATATAATTTTTGAATAATTCAATTAGTAGGTTATCTATTCCAAACTTTAAATTCTTTTACAGTTAATTTTCAACTATATACCTTCTGCTCGTTTTTGTATCAAAAGTTATTATGTTAGCCTGCAATTTATACGAGACCACTTTTTTAACGTTCCCTACCATACAATAAACTTTGGGGATACCCTGCGCAAAAGGATTTAGTAAGTTGCAGATATTTCCTCTTTCGCTCGTGATCGATATATTTTTTATCGTTCCGTTTTGTTCCGCGGTTACCAGGAACGCCCCTTTTGCTCTTAGGTTCGTGAACGCCGCGGGCTTCTTCCAGTATGGAAACAGGACGAGCAAATCATTCGCGCTTTGCAAAAGCATCATGTTCACCGCGTCTATCGCCCCAGCCTTTTCGATGCCATGAACGCCATCATTTATCGTGAGATTCGTTTGCAGCTGCGCATCGATGACTTTCCTGAAGTTTGGGATAAGCACTTCCGGATCGTATTGGCTCTGTATGGCAATTGGGAATATTTTAATGAAGTTGTTGATGTTGAAGTATCCCGGATAGCCTGGCCGGGTGTAATAATTGATCGTGTTGTGCGCGTATGCCAGCGAGTCCTTACTTGAAAAATAACTCAATGCGCCAGCTGGGTAAATGAATTCAAGTACCGAGATGTTTACTTCCGGCCACACCCAACCCTTATCGTCCAGCGTGAACATTGTCTTCCCGTCGATCTTAGCCGTTGGGAATCCGCTCAGGTGCGTTAATATGTCCTGCCATTTGGTCCGCTCCTGTTTATCAGTATTCAGGTCCGTGCTCGCATTTAACAAAAAGCTAAATATCATCCGCACAAAGCCCAGGTCCAGCGAGGCGTTCTTGTTCCAGGTGCCTTCGTGAGCGCCCGTCCATAACACATATTTCTTTTCGCCATTTACCGTATCCGTTCGCAGATAGGCTTCATAGAAGTTCCCTATTTTACGGATGAACGGATAGGCTTTCATTCTTAGAAATGCTTTGTCCCCCGTATATTCGTAGTTCCAGATAAATATCACTGATGAAAATGCCGCGTTTATGCTTTGGTTCAGGTACACATCATCCGTTGTAGTGCCCCAGGGACCTATCCCTACCGGGAACAATACCCCATTGATAGCTTTGCCTTTCAGGTCATCGTGTATCTTATACATGTCCTCCCGGGCTCTTCGCTCTCCTTCCGGCACGTAATCCAGGATCAGGTCATAGTAGGAGCGCGCCAGCTCGGGACGATTGGACGAAAAAACTCCATAAAATGAGCCTTCGCCATTATAATTCAGATGGATATCATTATGCCAGCTCGGGGAATCGGTGGTCGTCCATACGCCATATAGCCCCGGGCAGACTTTACTGTTTTTGCTGCTACACGCCAACTCATACAGCGCCCCGTAATAAAACCTTTCGATGGTTTTATCATAAAGCCTTACAGTTGACCGGCTCCAGTATGATTTCCACCATTGCCGACTCAGCGCTTGCTGCTTCGCCAGTGTGCTTTCAGATGCTGCTTTTAGTTTGGCATGGCTTTGCCCGATCTCCGCGTCGTTCTGTTTTCCCCCGCCTGACAGATAGGATACAATCTTTACCAGTTTTCCTTTAGTTAGTGTGATGCGGAAGGTGCTCGCCGATTTGCCGTCGGTAGATAGCGTGGCCTTCGTCCCTATTATCCTGGTACATATTGCTGCTTTGGATTCCCAGGCGCCAGCGAAGCCTGGGGAATTAGTTGTGCGTTCTACAGTCGCAATAGCTCCCTCTGCCAAAGCTCGTACCGGGTATTTGCTGTTATCGGCCTTCGCCCAAGTTTCTACATTAACATTAACAGGTATTTCGGATTTCGTCCATATTTCCGTAATCAGATAATTGTCCTGCATATCCACCACGGATCGTGTTTCTACCGGTGAGGCTGTTCCTGATGTACCGCGCACTTCCGCATGGATAATGTCCTGCTCCAACTGGTAATTATGGGCCTCCGTTGGCCCCTCTACTTTTACTGACACACCACCGATAGGCAGCGGTGCAGGGTCCTTCACCTTGTTCTTATATAGGTTTACTTCCGCTGACCAAAAGTCGGATTTGGAAATATAAAATATTAGCGTCGACAGGTCGCCGCCAACCGCTACGCCCATATCACCATTGCCCAGGATCGCGCCGCGTGTTAATCCTTTAGCGATAACGCCGACCGGTGGTGAAGTCCACCTCCCCGTTAAATCCTTAATGTCCTTAACATCGTTCGGTATTCGCGACTGGCTGTAACCTACGTTCACATAAAAACTTCCCAGGAAAAAACATACGTAAAGAATTTGTTTCATGTTATCATTTTAAAGTAGCCAAAGTAGCAACAGGCTGTGCTGCTGATGCCTGCATATCATAAACAATAATTTCATTCCTGCCCAATTTCAACCACGGTGCAGGGCAATATAAGTTATGCTGCGGGCCACGATTCCAGTAGCGGCCCAGGTTATGACCGTTTACAAACACAACACCTTTGGCATATTTACTTAGGTTAAAGTAAGTGTCGCCTTTTTCGGTAAGTGTGAACTCGCCTTTAAAAAAATTACATTTATTATTAGGCGATGGCCTGCCATTAACTTTAAGCGTGCGTACAAATTTCTCGTCGAGCGGCAGCTTAAACATGTCCCATTGCATTAAGGTCATGCCGTTAAGGGTAACCCTGTCGGTTATGCCTTTGCGGTCAATAATATACTGGCCGAAGTTGATATGGCCCATGCCTTCAACCAATATATCAAGTACGGGTTCCTTAACGTCGGTTTTTGGCAGTTTTATAGTCCACTTTCCGCCATCACGGTACACGCTATCAACGTAATTACCATTCAAAAACACCATTGCATAATCGTGCGGTTCGTTTATCACCAGCTCGCCGCTTTTGTGGCCTATGAGGTGTGTGCGATAAAGTACCAGGCCCTGGTTTTGATCAAGTGCTTCCATTGTTTTGGGTTGTGCACTATGTATGGGTTGTGGCAGGTTTTGCCAGATGGTGGTGTAGGACCGCATTTTTATTTCGGGGATGATGATGGTTTTTACCGGCTCGGGTACATCAGGTATTTTATAGCTTACATATTGCTTAATCAGGTTGCGCAGCATGAAGAATTTTGGGGTAACACGACCTTGCTCCGTTACAGGCGCATCATAGTCATAACTGGTAACATCGGGCTGGTATTCCTTGCTGTTGCCTGCATTGGCGCCCGCATTGTAACCAAAGTTTGTACCGCCATGCACTACATACAGGTTAAATGATTTTTTATTTTTCAGCAGGTAAGTAATATCTTTTTTAAGGTCTGGTGTATCAACTGTTGCCCAATCCTCGCCCCAATGGGTTAACCAACCGGGATAGGTTTCGCTGCTGAATGCCGGTACTGTGGGGTCTTCTTTTGTCGCTGCTTCAAAATCACCGTCACCTGTACCGCTGTCAAGGCCGATAGCTGCGCCAGCTACGTGGCCGGCATCAAGCATATAAGCAGCAGGGCCGTCAGCGGTGTAAAACGGAACGTTTATGCCATTGGTTACCCACAGTTTTTTTAGGGTATTTATATAAACCCTGTCGTTACCATAGCTGCCATATTCGTTTTCAACCTGTACCATTAAAATAGGGCCGCCATGGGTGCATTGCTGTGGCGCCACTTCCTTAGCCAAATGAGTAACATAGCGTGTTAAAGCCTGCATATAACGCGGGTCCATGCATCGCACTTTTAGATCGGCATTTTTTAACAGGTAGGTGGGGATACCGCCAAAATCCCATTCGGCACATACATAAGGGCCTGGGCGAAGCAACACCCACATACCTTCTTCATTGCATATTTTTATAAACTCGGCTATGTTGTGATTACCGGTTTTAAAATCAAATACACCGGGGGCGGTTTCCTGGTAATTCCAGAAAATATAGGCGGCAATAGTATTACAGCCCATAGCTTTTGCCATTTTTATTCGCTGCCGCCAGTATTCAAAGGGTATGCGCGCAGGGTGCATTTCACCACTGATGATCTGGAACGGTTTGCCATCAAGCAAAAAATTAGCGGGGCTCAGGCTGAATTTATGCGTTTGTTGCGCCTGTGAAAAACTTATTAATAAAAATGAAAGAAAGAAAAACTGAAAATACAGTTTCCTTTTGTGTAGTAAAGCAAAAC
>Ga0302309_10001075_pt1 | contig 26470 bp, 16 predicted proteins | sample III_Palsa_N1_1_FD_200453 | JGI IMG/M metagenome (GOLD analysis project Ga0302309, IMG submission 200453) | Peat permafrost microbial communities from Stordalen Mire near Abisko, Sweden - III_Palsa_N1_1 | ecosystem: Environmental > Terrestrial > Soil > Palsa > Peat permafrost | place: Sweden... | reverse complement strand
CCAACCGGTACCATGTTTGGCAAAAAAGATCTGGAAGAGATATGCGACCTGGTAATTGCCGAAAACAAAACCCGCGCGGCAGGCGAAAAACCCTTGTATTTACTATACGATCAGATATATTCGCAACTTACCTTCGGCAGCCACCAGCATTATAACCCGGTTAGCCTTCGCCCCGAGTTAAAAGACTATACCATATTTATTGACGGCGCTTCCAAATGCTTTGCCGCAACCGGCGTACGTGTGGGCTGGGGTTTTGGCCCCGAAAACGTTATTAATAACATGAAAGCCATTGTTGGCCACATGGGGGCCTGGTCGCCAAAGGCGGAACAGGTGGCTATGGCTAAGTTTTTGACCAATGATACGTTTGTTGATACCTACCTCGATCAATTAAAAGGCAATATACAGGCCAGTTTAAATACGCTGCACGAAGGGTTTCAGCAACTAAAGGCTGAAGGTTTCAGCGTTGATTCCATTGAACCGATGGGCGCCATTTATTTAACCATTAAGGTTGATTACGCGGGCAAAACCACCCCTGATGGCATCGTATTAAAAACCTCGGCAGATATTAACTTTTATTTAATAAAAGAAGCCAAAGTAGCATTTGTGCCCTTCTCGGCATTCGGAACGGATGATGATGTAAACTGGTTCCGTGCATCGGTAGGTGCCAGCACCCTGCAGGATATTGTGGATATGATACCGAGGATAAAAGAAGCGCTGAGTAAACTAAAGTAATTTCCCGTACAATCAGATCTGCGAAAATGCCGTTGGTGTTAAAAACGTTGAGGTGATGCGCGATACCAGCGCATCGGGATATTCGGGCATGGATTTTATCCTGATCCAATCCGGGTCGCTGCCAAATGCTTTCCATAAGCGGTCGTGCGCGTCCATATCATCAAAAGTTACCATATACATCAAATTCGGGCGAAAACTGCCTATTAATGTTTCGCTGTAAAACACCGGTTTAAATCCCAGGCGCTTAAATATCCCTATCTCGCCAGCTTTGTTAAACATTTCTATTTTCTTTTTCCCTGCACTTTCGGTTAAACTTTCGTAGCGGCGCAGTTCAAACATACGTGGGTTTTGGCCGGGCGTTTCCAGTTTGGGCATATCGGTAAATGCCTGCAACAGCGAACTCTCTATCCTATCATAAGCGGGCGCCGTTAGCGGCGCATTTAAGTAGGCATCGGCTTGTGAGGTATAAGTATCATCGGCGGCAAGCTTGCTTTGTGCGCTGAAAAAATCTTCGGGCGAATTATAGGGGATCAAAGCGAATATTTTTGTTTGTCCACCAGGTTTCAATTCGGTAAATACCCCCACGTTATCGCTCCCAAGGCGGTTTAACGCGGGTATAGCCGCGTTTCGAAAATAATCCTCCACCAGCTTTTGCTGGGTTTCATCTTTCAGGGTATAAATCCTCAATTCGTATAGTTGCATAGCTGATCTTTTGTTGGCTGCCCGGCTAATTTTTGGCAACACGCCTGCAGCTGCGCCGGTTAATAAGGTTGCTTTTACAAATGAACGACGTTTCATTGGGGCACGGAATGTTTGGTAGTACTAAAGTAAGAATTTTATTAGTAGCTTATTAGTATCAAGTACGCTTCACTGTCTTGATACTTGATACTAAAAAAAATCCTGCTGACATAGGGCTGTCATTAGCCATTGTTTTTTTGTATAACAAACCAAAAAAAATTAAAGCTATGCAAATGATCGAAATGTTTTTAAGTGAAATTGAGCAGGAAGCTCAAACAACACGTAAAATGCTGGAACGCGTACCTACCGATAAATTCGACTGGCAGCCGCACCCCAAAAGCATGACCGTGCAGCGCCTGGCCACCCATATTGCCGAGCTGCCATCGTGGATAAGCATGGCCATTACTACCGATGAGTTGGATTTTGCCAACAACGCCTATGAACCTGCTGTAATAAGCAACACTACCGAACTGCTGGCTTATTTTGAAAAGAATTTAGCGGAAGGCACGGCCCTTTTAGCCGCTACAAATGAAGAGGTACTGGCACAAAAGTGGGTTTTACGCAACGGCGATGCCATTTACATACAATCAACCAAAGGCGGGGTGGTCAGAACTTCCATTAGCCAAATTATACATCATCGTGCCCAGTTGGGGGTGTTTTTGCGTTTGCTGAATATTCCTATCCCCGGCAGCTACGGGCCGAGCGCCGATGAGCAGGAATTTGAGATTATGGAACAGGGCTGAAGTTAGCAGCTTATTAGTATCAAGTAGCTATTATCAAGTAAGCTTCACTGTCTTGATACTTGATACTAGCTTACCGCCTTCTGTTACCCTGGCCCTGGCGCCTGTTACCGCCGCCGCCATGTGGTTTATGGGGTGCCTGTTTTATTAATGTTGGGTCGCCTAAAACTTCGGGCAAGGGTACGCGCCTTATTTCGCGCTCTATCATAGTTTCGATATTCTTTAGCTTACGCTGATCGCGATCGTTCACAAAAGTAATGGCGGTGCCGGTTGTTTCGGCACGGGCGGTACGGCCTATGCGGTGAATATAATCTTCCGGATCGGATGGTACGTCGTAATTTACTACCAGGTCTATCCCCTCCACATCTATTCCTCTTGATAGGGCATCGGTACCGATAATTACGGGTACTTGCCTGTTTTTAAATTTCAGCAATATTTCTTCGCGCTCGTTCTGCTCCAGGTCGGAGTGAAAGGCGTTCACCTTAATATGGGCCGTTTTAAGCTGCTTGTAAACCTCTTTAACTTTATCTTTGGTTGATGCGAAAATTATAGAACTCACATAAGCGCCATCTTTCAAAAGCAGCTGTATCAAACCTAGTTTTTGATGATCGTTAACCATATACACCTGCTGATCGATACCTACGGCGGGCTGCGATATGGCAATGTTGATCTGCTGTGGGTTATGCAGCACCGATTTGGCCATGTTGCGTATGCGCCCCGGCATAGTTGCCGAAAACAGCATGGTTTGCCTTTGTTTGGGCAGATAGCTGATGATGCGCATAATATCATCCGAGAAACCCATATCGAGCATGCGGTCGGCTTCATCCAGTATCAGGTGTTTGATATGGTTGAGCTTTAATACGCCCGATGTAAGGTGCGCTATGAGCCTGCCTGGTGTGGCTATAATAATGTTTACGTTGTTTTGTATACCACGGCGCTGCTGTTCATAAACTATACCATCGCCACCGCCAAATACGGCAATGGAGCTGATACCTGTAAAATAGGCCAGCCCTTCCACCTGCTGATCTATCTGCTGGGCAAGTTCGCGGGTGGGGGTTAGTATCAAAACGGTGGTTTTTTCCTCGTGATTTTGGCTGATGAGGTTTAAAACGGGCAGCAAAAATGCCCCTGTTTTACCGGTGCCTGTTTGCGCGCAGGCTATAAGGTCGTCTCCTTTTAAAATGGCCGGTATGGCCATTTCCTGTATAGGTGTTGGGGTGGTGTACCCCATGCTTAAAACGCCTTCTAATAAATGTTCGTTAAAATTGAAATCCTGGAATGTCACTGTATTTTTAAGGTGAGGGATGCAAGATAGGAAAAATTGTTGTGTTATAGGCAATTGTGGCCTGTGTGTTTTTAATAGCAGAGGTAGTTTATGTATGGTAACTGATTTTTAACCACAAAGATTCACAAGGAAAAACACAAAGTCTTTATAATGAATAATAGGTTATTTTAAAGGTTTAACCACAGAGTAAAAGAGGGTTGCACAGAGCCTTTATAATGTATATTTGAGTTTTTTGCCGCATATACTACAGGACATTAATTCACGAAATCTTTAAGATTTCGTGAATTTTAACAAGATAAAAAAAATCTCTGTGCCTCTCTGTGCAACCCTCCTTTACGCTGTGGTAAAAATAAAACTGTGGTAAAAAACAACCATTAAAACCTTGGTGCCGCCTTTATGGTTTAAAATTATAGCAGTGGCTGATTTTTTTAACCATAAAGAGTGCGGAGAAAAAACACAAAGATGGCGCAACTGATGAAGTTTAACGGCTTTTTTATAAGCAATAATGCCCACCTTTGCCAAACATATTACAACGTTAAAAAATGCCAGCCGATTTAAAACAGGAACCCACCGAAAAGGAAAATCTCCATCCCCGCAATTCGCACCGGGCGGGCTATGATTTTAAGCAATTGTGTAAGGGCAGCCCCGGTTTGAAAGCATTTGTATCACCCAATCCGTACGGCGATGAATCGATAGACTTTAGCAACCCCAACGCGGTTAAGGCATTGAACAAAGCCCTGTTGAAGCAATATTACGGCGCCGACAATTGGGATATACCCGAAGGCTATCTTTGCCCGCCAATACCCGGCCGGGCCGATTATATTCATTATGCTGCCGACCTGCTAAGCGAAATAAATGACGGCATTATACCGCGAGGCAACAAAATAAATATCCTGGATATTGGTACAGGAGCAAATTGTGTGTACCCGCTAATTGGCAACAGCGTTTATGGCTGGCAGTTTGTAGGTACCGATATCGATCCGGTGGCCATCCGCTCGGCGAAGGCTATTGTTTCAGCAAACCCGAATTTTGAAGGGAAGATCATGCTTCGCCTGCAAACCAACAAGGCCAATATTTTTAAAGGCATTATTAAACAGGGCGAAGGCTTCGACATTACTATCTGCAACCCTCCTTTTCATAGCTCATTGCAGGATGCACAAGCCTCCGCAGCCGCCAAATGGAAGAAATTGGGCATCAGCAAACCATCCGCAGCATTGAATTTCGGCGGCCAGAAAACGGAGCTATGGTGCTACGGCGGCGAAGCCGGATTTATACGCCGCATGGTGGAGCAAAGTGCCGTGGTGGCGCAGCAATGCCTATGGTTTTCCACGCTGGTATCAAAAAAAGACACGCTGCCGGTAATTTATAAGGCGCTGAAAGCGGTTAATGCCCTTGATGTTAAAACCATCAGCATGACGCATGGGCAAAAGGTAAGCCGCATTGTTGCCTGGACATTTTTAACTAAGGCCGAGCAAACGGATTGGCGAAATGAGTTTTGGAGATAACATCCGCTAAAAAAATCTGCTGATATTCATTCTTCAATAGCATAGCAATGGCAGTCCTGTAATTTTACCATAAATATTCTTCCGGGAATATGGTTTGCTTGTTTTCTTTTTTGGAAAAAACTGTTACTTTCACATCAGACTTAGATCTTATACACTGATGATGAAATATGTTGTACTCCTTTTGTTAATTTTTACGCTTTCTAAAACCGCCTCGGCGCAAAAGATCGAACTTATAAATTCCGGCGAACTGATCAAGAACGACGCGATGCTTTATGATTCAGGAAAATATAAAATAGCGCTTACCGATCTGAACAGAATTAGCCGCAGCGATACCAATTATGTTTGGTCGATATATGAGCGGGCAATTGATTGCGAAGCCGATAGCCAGTACACCCAGGCTATAAAATATTGTAAAGAGGGCCTGGCATTAAAGGAACAAAGGGAATACGAACCCGAGCTATACAACACTTACGGCAACACGCTGGATGATATGGGCAAGCACGACGACGCGGTAAAGGTTTTTGATGCAGCTATTGCCAAATATCCGGCCTACTCCTACCTGTATTTTAATAAAGGCATTGCGCTGCTGGCCTTAAATAAACCGGCTGATGCCGAGCTTTTATTTGAAAAAACCCTTATGGTGAACCCTTATATGTACAGTGCCCATTACCAGTTGGCCATAGCGGCATTGCAACAAGGTAAGATCATCCAGGCCTTTCTGGGCTTTATGGGTTACCTTTTAGTAAATCCCGAAGGCAAATATTCTTCAAAGTCGATCAAATTTTTAAGCCAGATCTCCAATAGCACGGACGATATAATGAATTTAAAAAATAAGCGAACCATTACGCCGGATGAAAACTACCAGGATGCGGAGGATATTGTACTATCGAAAATAGCGCTCGATAAATCATACAAACCGATAATTGAGCTGGACGATGCCATATCGAGGCAGATACAGGCCGTGTTTGAAAAACTGGATTACAAGGATAGCGACAACGATTTTTGGATGCAGTTTTACATGCCTTATTATAAGCAGGCATATAGTACCGGCAAGTTCGAGTTGTTTATAAACCATACATTTTCAGGAGTTAACGTGCCCGTTATTGTGAATTACAACCGCAAACACAAAAAGGAGCTCGACGCCTTTACGAGTGAAGCGGCAACCTATTTCGACCTGATACGCTCAACAAGAGAATTATCATACACTAAACGCGACACAGTTACCGAGCAGTATGTGTTTGATAACGGCAACCTGTTAGGCAGGGGTATGCTGGCCAACCAGGGTAAAACCGTAACCGGGGCCTGGCAGTTTTATTATGCCGCCGGTAACATTAAAGGCCAGGGCCATTACACCTCAACCGGGGATAAAGACGGTGATTGGCTGTATTATTTTTACTCGGGAAAATTAAAAGCCCATGAACATTATAATAGCGGCAAGCTGGATGGTGTGCAGCAATACTATTTTGATAATGGCAATTTGTCCTCGCTCGAAAATTATGCAAATAATAATGCTGAAGGACTCACCACTACGTACTTCTACGCAGGGAACGTAAAATCAACGGTTAATTATAAACTCGGAAAAAAGGAAGGCGAACAAAAGGATTACTATTCAAACGGGAGTTTATTAGCGGTAGGCAATTATGCCAACGGGGCACTTACCGGGCTTTTGCACAACTATTACAAAAGCGGGCACATTAAGGAAATGACCACCTATGTTAACGGTAAGGCCGAGGGCGCCTATAAATCATATAGCGAGAGTGGGGTACTTACTGTTGAAGGGCAATACCTAAAAGATGTGGCCGACGGCGAATGGAAATATTATTACGAGAATGGAAAACTACAGCAAACGCGAAACTTCATAAACAACAGCGAAAACGGTATTCATGAAGAGTATTATGATAATGGCCAATTATCAAATTCGTATACTATAAAAAAAGATAAAGTTGACGGCGAAATTATTTATTATGATGTGGATGGAAAAATGTATGCAAAATCCGAATACGATAACGGTGTTGTTACCTCGGCCAAATATTATGATAAAACAGGTGCGCAAATAGGGCCCGATGAAAAGGATGATATCATCTCCTACACCCCCGAAGGCATCAAAAAAGAACATTTCGGTTACGATAAAAAAGGAAATTTAGACGGCCCCGATACTTTATTCATGCCATCAGGAAAAATCAGCAAGGTAGATGTTTACACAGGTGGCGATTATAATGGGCCCACTGTTTCTTATTACCTAAATGGCAACAAAAAACTGGAAGGTACCATGGCTAATGGAAAGGAAGATGGTTTTTTTACCAACTATTATACTAATGGCAAAACCGAATCGGAAGGCTGGATGGTTGATGGGCAGGCCCAGGGCGAATGGCGGTTTTATGATGAATTGGGCAGGTTAACCACACGATCTTATTATTTAGACGGCGATTTTGATGGCTATAAGGAAGATTATTTGCCAAACGGCATAAAAACTACCGAACAAAAATATTATAGGGGCTGGCTGGAAAATGTTACCCAATATGATAACGCGGGCAATGTAATTGCTGTTGATTCTTTCCCTAAGCTTTCGGGCAAATACAAACTCATTTACCCTAACGGGAAGGTAATGACCGAGGCTAATTATGTACACGGCGATTTTAACGGCCCGTATAAAACCTATTATTTTGATGGCAGCCTGGAAAGCAGCTTTTTTTACGATAAGGGAGTGCTTGATAGCAGTTATGTAAGCTATTATTATGGCGGGGTAAAAAATACCGAGGGAAATTATAAGAATAATAATAAAAGCGGGGTATGGAAGGTTTATGATGACGATGGAAAGCTGTATTCAACTACAGATTATGTAAATGATATGGTAAATGGTGCAAAAACCTATTATTTTAAAGATGGCGGCAAAAATGATGTATCTGCCTACAAGAATGATGAACTGGAAGGCGCTACTCAGAAATTTGATCCCGATGGTGTTTTGGCCTACCAGATCAATTTTAAAGATAATTACGCCAGGAGTTATACTTATACCGGTAAGGACGGAAAATTGGTAACAGCCATACCCATCGCATATAAAGATGGCCCGGTAAATACCTATTTTGCTAACGGCAAGCCATCAAGAATATGCAGTTACAGTGATGGAGTAAAAAATGGCCCCGATCTGTTATATTACAGCAGCGGCCAGCTTTGGTCAGTTGATACTACAGCTTACGGGTTAGCCGAAGGCATTTCAAAGGATTATTACCCTAACGGGAAACTAAAATATATATATCGCTATGCAACCGACAATACAACAGGCATTTGCATGGATTACAATCAAAATGGAACATTGAAAAGAGAAATATCGTACGAAAACGGCGTTATTAACGGCCCTGACAAATTCTATGACGAAAATGGCAAACTTACTAAAACTATGATGTATGTTTATGGTACCCTCACATCCGTAAAAAATGAATAGATCATATTCCCTGTTTTTAATTTTATCGGTTTGCTTTTTTTTACCTGTCCATATCCTGCGGGCTCAAACTTTTGATGATATACGTAAACAGTTCCCCGATGAACAAGCGGTAATGCTGAACAGAACGCTGGAATATAATATCGATATGAAAAATGGGCAGCCTTACGTAGAGAGCCACGAACTGGAGCAGATAGAATACCTGTTGGGGAGTGCCACCGCGTATATGGGGCAGTCTGAGTTTTCGCACAGCGATTTTCAGCAACTGGTATCGTATAACGCCTATACCCTAACGCCCGATGACAAAAAATTAAAAGTTAGCGATTTTACAACCAGCACCGATAAGGAAAGTTATGTTTTTTATGATGATGTTAAGCATACATCGTTCAATTTTCCTTCGGTTGAGCCGGGTGCCATAGGTAACCTGGAGGTGAACTGGAATAACAAGGACCCGCATTTATTAACACCCTTTTATTTTACCAACTATGTGCCAAGCATCAACAGCGAATTAAAATTAACGGTATCAAAGGATATTTCGTTAAAATATATGCTCATGGGGCAGGATACTGCCAATATATTGGTAAGCGTGGAGAGCAAGCACCATAACAATATTTATACGTTCCAATATAAAAACTGCCCTGCTGATAAAAGTTACGCCGATGCGCCGGGCTTTGCCTGGTACTTGCCGCATATAGTTTTTTATATTGAAAATTATAAGGATGACAGCGGCAACGTAGTTCCCTACTTGTCAAATTCAGATGACCTGTACCGGCTTAATTATACCTTTATTAAAACCATAAATAATACCGTAAACCCCGAGCTGAAACATATTGTAGATTCTTTAACAACTGGTATAACCTCACCCGAAATTAAAGCGAGGAATATTTACGCATGGGTGCAGCATAATATCAAGTATGTGGCCTTTGAAGATGGCATGGGCGGTTTTGTACCCCGCGATGCGGGCCTGGTATGCAGCCGCCGCTTTGGCGATTGTAAGGATATGGCCAGCATACTTACCGAAATGCTGAATACCGCAGGTGTTACCGCTTATTTTACCTGGATAGGTACCCGCGACCTGCCCTATAAATTCAGCCAAACACCTTTGCCGCTGGTAAGCAATCACATGATATGCACCATTAAGCTCGATGGAAAGTTCATTTTTTTGGATGGAACCGACCCCACCTGTGTTTTTGGCATGCCATCGGCAGGTATACAGGATAAAGAGGCCATGATAGGCATCAGCGATAAAGAATACAAGATATTGAAAGTGCCGGTAATTGAAAAGAACAGGAACATGCTGATAGATTCTACCTGGCTGGAGCTGGGCCCAACAGGTATAAAAGGTAAAATAAAGCAAACGCTTAACGGCTACCTCGCTATGGATGTATACGGAAAGCTAATGTACCTCGACAAAAAAAACGTGAACGAAGATATGCAGGATGAATTTGAACGCGGCTCGAACAGGTTTAAGCTCGATACATTTTTTATCGCCAGGAAACCAACCACGGATGAGATAGAACTATCTGCCGATTTTAGTTTGCCCGATTACGCGCAGCAAATAGGCAAGGATTATTATTTGAATCTCAATCTTTTCAAGTTTTTTGTAGACGAACAGATAGACTATCCAAAAAGAAAAATACCCATTGAATACGAGTATAAATATGTTAAAAAGTATGTTACCTTATTAAAAATACCTGCCGGCTATACGCTAAGTTATTTACCGCAGGGCAAATCATATCACAATAAAGTTTGGGGTTTTGATATGCAGTATCAGCAAAAAGATAACATGATCATACTTACCCAGGAGTTTGATAACGAAAACCTGGCACTGCAAAACAACGATTTTCAACAATGGAACAAGGTGCTCGAAAACCTGCTGCCGCTTTATAAAGAAACATTAAGCCTTACCAAAAACTAAACCGGATGAATAAGAAATTTCTACCCCTGCTCATAGTTTTATTTTCTGTTCACTACCTATATGGGCAGGCCCCGCCGATAATTAATGATACCTGGGTTGAAAAACCGCTCATCCATACGCTGGATGATAAATACAGCAAAGAGTCGGCAGTCATCCTATCCGACAGCAGGCGTATAGAGTTTACAGATGAAAGCAAGGACAACGTTACAGAATACTATACCCTGCATAAGATCATCCACATAAATGATGACCGCGGAATTGAGAACTTCAACAAAATTTACCTCGGCATTAACGAAAAGGCGGATATAGTATCTATAAAAGCGCGCACCATATTGCCGGGCGGAAAAATAATAGAACTTGATAAAGATGATATAAAGGACCTGAAAGAAGATGATGGCAACGTGTACAAAATATTTGCCATGAACGGCCTGGAAAAAGGTTGTGAAATAGAATATTTTTATACGGTAAAAAAGCCAACCTCGTTTTTTGGCAGGGAAGTAGTGCAGGGAGCATCGCCCGAAATGCAAACCAGTTTTAAGCTGATTTGCCCTAAGCGGTTAAAGTTCGAGATAAAAACATATAATTTTTCGTTGCCGGCTACCGATACAGTGATTAACGATAAACGTATTGCCGAATGCGATTTTACCGGAACGATAGGCCTGGAAGAAGAAAAATATGCTGCTTACCAGGCAAACCTGCGCAGAATAGAGTTTAAACTATCCTATAACGATGCCACGGGCAGCGGTGTACGCCTTTTTACCTGGAACGAACTGGCCAAAAGGGTTTATGGAGTATATACCTACGTAAGCGAAAAGGATATTAAGAAAGTAGCGGAAATAGTTACCGACAACGGCTGGAGCCAGCTTGCCGATGAACCATCAAAAATAATTGCCGTTGAAAATTATATAAAAAAGAATTTCTCGTACAACGAAGACCTGGACGGCGACGATGCCAATGCGCTGGAAAACGTTATTAAAAATAAAGTAAGCGGTGCAATAGGCGCGCTGCGCCTGTACAGCACCATTTTTCAGAACCTGGGTATAAAATACCAGTTTGTGTTAACCGGCAACCGCAATAATTATATCATCGACAGGGACTTTGAGAACTGGAACAATTGCGAAAATCCTTTATTTTATTTCCCCGCCGAAAATAAATTTTTGGCGCCTACCAGGCCCGATTACAGGTACCCCTGGATATTCCCTGCCTGGGGCGAAACTACCGGGCTTTTTTGCAAAAGTATGTCGCTTGGCAGTTTCTCTACAGCCATAGCCGATATAAGGAACATACCACTGGAAGATTATAAAAGTTCGTACGAGAATATAGAGGCCCGTTTGGAGCTAAGCCCCAGTCTGGATTCCCTAACCATTGATGATAAACAGCTTTTTGCTGGGTATGCCGCTACTGATTATAAGGATGCCTTTAATTTTTCGAACGAAGACCAAAAAACAGGAATAATTAAGGAGATGGCCAAAGCCTTTGCCAATACCGACCATATAACCTTTTCGGAAGTTTTAAACAAGGATTTTGACTCCGACCCGGATAAACCCCTAATTATACACATAACCACCAAATCCGACGAACTGATTGAGCGCGCTGGTAATAAACTGCTGCTAAAAATAGGGCTGGCCATAGGCCCGCAAACCGATATGTACCAGGAAAAACCAAGGCAAGAGCCCATTAGTATTGATTTTGGGCATATTGAAGAAAGAAAGATAGACTTTGTAATTCCGCCGGGATACACCATAAGCAACCCCGATGACTTAAAGATAAGCCAAACCTATAAGGACGATGGGGACTTAACCATGGGTTTTGTTTCTGATTACACGATCAAGGGAAATGTTCTTTCGGTGCATATTATGGAAGAATACCGTAAAACCTATTACCCGCTTAGCCAGTTTGATGATTTCAGAAAGATCATCAACGCCTCGTCTGATTTTAACAAAGTGGTATTGGTGCTGGAAAAGAAATGATAGGGCGGGTAAGTGCTAAATATATGGATGTTTAATGCCTGGCCCGTTTTTTCAATACGCCGCCGGCGGCCTCTTTAATGGTGCTGGTAAAAACAAAGGCTTTGGGGTCAATATCATGCACCAGGTTGCGCAGGCGCCTTACTTCCAGGCGGGTTACTACGGTAAAAATAATATCAACCGGTTGGCTCACATCAAAACTGCTTTTTAAAAAGCCACGTTCGCCTTTGTATACGGTTATGCCTTTGCCCATCGTCATCACCAGTTCCTGCTTTATCTTTTCGTTCTCGCCCGATATTATGGTTACGCCGGTATATTCCTCCAAACCCTCGATCACAAAATTACTCGTTCGCGAAGCCGCGTAATACGTAAGTATGGAGTAAAATGCCGTAGGCAGGCCCAACTGAATGGCAGCTATCAGGAAAATAATAATATTTATACCTAAAATTATCTCGCTAATGGTAAAGCTGATACGCTTGCCGGTATACAGGGCCAGTACCTCTATGCCATCCAGCGCGCAGCCTCCTCTTATGGCCATCCCCACTCCTATGCCCATAAAAACACCGCCGAAGATAGAAACCAGCAGCTTATCTGAGGTAATCTCCTGGTAAGGCAAATAAAGCAGGCACAGGCCCAGCCCTACTACCGCCATCGAGGTTTTAATGGCAAAGGCCCAGTTAACCTGGAAGCCCCCGATAATAATGAAGGGAATATTTACAATGATGATAACATAGGCAATGTTCAGCTTATAAGTTTCATGCAACAGCAGCGAGATGCCGGTTACGCCGCCATCAAAGAAGTTGTTAGGCACCAAAAAGCTTTTGAGCGCGAAACTGCTGAACAGTATACCCGTAAGGGTATACAGAAGATCACTTAACCAATGTGGTAGCTGCAGCCTTTTCATTTGATATTTTTGTTTAGTAGCAGGGCTTTAATTTTTGCAATATTATCCAGCTTTTTAGGCCGCCGCAAATTAATTGCTGTTTTGGTAAAGTAACGGTGTTTCTCCATAAAATCAAGCTGCGAATAGTTCCATTCCAATTCATCGCTTATGGCATCAACCAGGGTTAATTCGTGGTAAAGCTTGCCGCCGATAACAAAAAAATCATTACGGCCCAGGTAATCGAGGTCGGCATCGGCTAATATCTGTTCCAGGTGAGTTTTTGGGGTTTGCGGCAATTGCGTCGCCATTATCATACCGCAAATAAGGTCAATTTCCGTTGCATTATAATCATAAGCGGGCAATATTTCCCTTGCAATTCGGCACGATTCCGCTTCGTGGCCCTTAGCGCACTTCAAAAAACCGGAATCATGAAACAGGGCGGCGGTTAGCAGCAGCTGCAATTCATCATCAGTAATATCTTCCTGTTTGCTTATTTGTTCAGCGGCCTGGCGAACATCCAGCGTATGCTCAATATTATGATAGGTAAATTGCGCGGGCACCTCGGTACGTAGTTTGTTTATTATAAATTGCCCCGCCTGTTCAAATTGCATATCGGCTTTAGTTTTTTTAGCTAATATATTAAATGTTTTATTGCTTGCGGCTGTTGTGAACAGCTTTTTTAACATATTAAGCCAGTATTATGTTATACAGCCATTTACCGCCTTGCCGGATTTGGTATTTAGCGGATAAAATGCGTACTTAAACAAATAATTTAAACTTATCTCGTTTTCATGACGAAAAGGCCGCCGCTATTCAATCGCCCCAGTTTGCCAGGCTTAAAAGTCAAGATAATTTTGAATCTCCGGTCAGCAAACGGGGAAATTAAAATTGATTTATAAGGCCCGATAAATAAGTATAGTATATGACGATGTTAAAAAGATGTTTGAATAACCTGGTAGCCGTGTTTGCCGTAATTGCCACGCTATCGTCATGCAATAGTGGTTCAACCATCGCTCCCTTACCGCAGGAGCAAACAAGGTATGGGCAACCCGTAAGCCGGCCGCTGGAGTTTAGTACGGCAAAAAAACTGGATTGGGCGGGCGCTAAAACTATAATTATACAGCCATTGGTTAAAAAATTCAGTATTGATGATCTGCCCGCTCACCCGTACGATTCATTGGTATATAAACCATTTTCAAAGCCTGTAACAGGTGAAAAGATAAATTTCGATTCCATACCCGCCAAACCTTTGGATATTGATAAGCTGCCCTCCAAGCCGCTGGTTTATAAAACCTACCTGTTGCCCCAGCCTAAACTGATAAAGGCAGGCATGCCTGAGCTCAAAGATCCCACTAACCCTTTTTTATATGAACTTGGCAAAGCCCAGGGTATACAAGGCGAAGTTCGATCAGTAATAAAGGACCGTGATGGATTTATCTGGATATTGACCGGCCAAAACCTTTATCGGTATGATGGTGAGAATCTTTTACTATATGTCTCGGTCGATCAGCAGATTCTGCAATACCAGTATTTTATCGAGGATGACCGGGGACGTTTCTGGATAACTTTTGGTAATGCCGGGGTGGAAGTAATCGACCCCAAAAAAGGGCTTTTGATGAAAAGCGACGGCGGCCATGATCTAAGTAACGACGCACTTTTGAAAGTATTTGAAGATAAGCAGCAGCGTATATGGATAACGTATTTTTCGGGTGCTGTTACCATCATCAACAGTAAAACCCTTACAGTATGCTCACTTACTGCCACACAGGGCCCTGGTAACAAATTTGCTTTTGGTTTTGCAGCAGATTCTGATAAAATATGGTTACCAACGGTAGGCGGCGGCCTCGATATTATCGATCTGAAAAACAAAAACATTAAAACCGTTAATAAAGCTAACGGCCTTGAGCGGGATTCAATAACGGCAATAACGAAGGATCGTAGCGGTAACATATGGATGGCTTATTGGGGTGGTACTATCGATGTTATAAACCCTGCTACCGGCGCCGTGCAGCGTATTTACGAATTAAATTCCAAGGGTGGTGATTTTGCAAACGATTTAACACAAGATAAATATGGCCGTATGATGGTGAGCGCGGCTGATGGACTGTTTATAATTGATCTACCGAAACATTTGCTGCGGCGATTATATACCGGCAATGGTTTAATTGGCGATTATGTATGGAACGCGGTAGAGGATAAAGCCGGCCAGCTTTGGATAGGCACATCAAAAGGAATAAATATAATTAACCCGGATAATCATATAGCCGGCCATATAGGCAGTATGGTAGCCACTTCCTCCTATCAGGACGAGCAGGGGCTTTTATGGCTGGCAAGCCCTTACTATGGTATTGATATTTATGATCCGATGCACAAAACCTATCGCCATTTAGGCAAAACAAATGGTATTGCTGATGATTCAATTCAGTTTGTTAAGGCAGCCAGGGGATTGATCTTATTAGGCACCTTTAATGGCATGGATATAATTGACCCCTTAAAGAAAACACTAACGCATTTTGATAAAAAGCAAGGGTTTACCAATAATGTTGTCAATATGGCATCGATTGATAATGATGGTAAAATATGGATCGGCGGAAGGGCGATCGGATTGGATATATATGATCCGAAAAACAACCGGATGAAACATATTGGCGCGAAGCAGGGATTTACCAATGCCGATGTTACTGATATAACCTGGGATATATACGGAAGGGCATGGATAAACACATCAAAAGGCGGTGTTAATATTATTGATACCACCAAAGGATCAATTTCCGTATTAAAAAACACAAGCGATTTAAATGGCGTTCCCCAAAGTTTTGCTAAGGATAAATGGGGCAATATCTGGTTCAGCACCGCAAAAGGCATTTCTGTTGCCGATCTGAAAACTAACCGGCTGCTATCTTTTTCGGCAGCGTTTGGTGATAAAACAGTATTTAACCTGTTACAGCAAAATGGCAGTATCTATATAGGTGATTATAATGGTGTAAGCAAGATCACTCCCCCAGCGGATGGAATAGACGGCAAAGATAAATGGAAGACGGTATCGTACAGTATAACCAAAGCTAACAAGAACTATTTCCAAACAGATGCCATTGGCAGCGATGGCCTTTATTATTGGGGCGATTCGGGCTTTACAGTTATCGATCTTTCAAAAAAAGATGCAAATCAGCCTCCTTTGTACATTACCGGTATAAGTATAATGGATACCCCCTGTTATTTTGTTGCCAAACGCAACCTGCGCCAAACAGATACGCTATGGGACCAAAACAACGATAAGTATATAACAGGTGATAACCTTGCCGATAAAATAAATTTGCTTAAAACCAATTTAAGTTACGATAGCGTTGCCGGCCCTTATAACATGCCGGTTAATTTAAGCATCCCGAATAATGAGAATTACCTGCAGTTTAATTTTGCCAGCTTTGGCAAGGCCGCGCCCGATTCAACGCTGTACCAGTACGTATTGGTAGGGGCCGATAAAAAATGGAGCGGCGTCACAGTAGCAACCTCCAGCCATATTTATTATGGCCTGCCGCCGGGTAAATATACCTTCGAGGTGAGCAGGTTATTCAATGGTAAGTGGGAAACGCCTGTGGAGTTCAGTTTTGTGATAAGCCCGCCCTGGTGGCAAACCTGGTGGGCCCGTATTTTGTATATTTTGCTGTTTGCAGGGGTAATATGGTGTTTTGTTTACTACCGCTCCAAGCAACTGATAAAAGCAAACCGGGTACTGGAGCAAAAGATACGGATACGCACCGAAGAGGTTTTACAACAAAAAGAAGAAATTGAAGCACAGCGCGACCATCTGGAAATAGCGGTGAGCGAGCTTAAACAAACCCAGCAGCAACTCATCCAGTCGGAGAAAATGGCCTCGCTGGGCGAACTGACCGCAGGCATAGCCCACGAGATACAAAACCCGCTGAATTTTGTAAATAATTTTTCTGAAGTAAGCATCGAATTGCTCGACGAGCTAAAGGAAGAAGCCAAAGCCGGCAACAACGCTGGTGTAATGGCCATTGCCGATGACCTGGCCCAAAACCTGGGCAAAATAACCCACCACGGCAAGCGCGCCGATTTTATTGTAAAAGGCATGCTGCAGCACAGCCGTACCAGCACCGGCGACAAGCAGATAACCAATATCAATATGCTGGCCGATGAATTTTTAAAGCTAAGTTACCACGGTTTACGGGCTAAGAACAAGAGCTTCAACGCCGAGATGCTTACACATTTTGATAAGGACCTGCCAAAAATAAACGTGGTGCAGCAGGATATTGGGCGTGTACTGCTCAACCTGTTCAACAACGCCTTTTACGCGGTTAGCCTAAAGAAGAAAACCGCGGGTACGGTTTATAAACCGGAAGTTATCGTAAGCACATCGGCACAAAAAAACAATGTTATAATAAAGGTTAAAGACAATGGTAACGGAATACCTGATGCTATACGCGATAAAATAATGCAGCCGTTTTTTACCACCAAACCAACCGGCGAAGGCACAGGACTGGGCCTGTCGCTCAGTTATGATATGGTGGTGAACGGGCATGGGGGTAGTATTACAGTGGAGAGCAGGGAAGGTGAAGGCACAGAATTTACGGTTACCTTGCCGCTTGCCTAAGCTAAATATTGCGGTGACATTATCGTTCAGCTGGATATCGGCCGGGTATTGCTCAATCTGTTCAACAACGCCTTTTACGCGGTTAGCCAAAAGCAAAAAACAGCAGCCCCGGATTATCAGCCGACAGTAACCGTTACCACATTTGCTCCCCCTTCAGGGGAGTGGAGGGTTAAGGTAGCTGACAATGGCAATGGTATCCCCGATGCTATTAAGGATAAGATCATGTAGCCATTTTTCACCACCAAGCCAACGGGCGAGGGAACGGGCTTAGGCTTATCATTAAGTTATGATATCGTAGTGAAGGGGCATGGCGGGAATATACATGTTAATACTAAAGAGGGGGAGTTTACAGAATTTATAGTTACACTGCCAATAATTTGATGATGAAGAAAACAAGATATATTTATTTGATCCTCTTTTTTTTCCTGTTTTGTGGTTGCATAGTAAAAGCTCAGCAGGTAAATAACTACAATATTAATGATTCGCTCAAAAAATATCGCCAGGCTTATGCTGCGGCCAAAAACGATTATAATTTGGTTCAACTGTATGATATGGAATCATCTTACTACCGGCGTATTAATACAGATTCATGTTTGTTGTATGCACATTTAGCGCTTGAAGCAGCAAAAAGGAGTAAGAATAAGTTATTGGAAGCGCTTGCCTTATCTGATATAGAGTTCGTATTGCGCGAAACAGGCGACCTTGCCGAGGCATTGAACATCCAGTTTCAAGGCCTCGAAATCGCAAGGCAACAAAAATCTCAATTTGGTGTGGCGTATGAGATGAATAGTATAGGAAACACTTACCTGGATATGGGCGACCCGCGGACGGCGCTAAGGTATTACCGGGAATCACACGCTATACACCTTAAATTATCGGGACCTTATTTTTATTGGACGATGAATGAACTGTCGAATATGGGTAATGCCTATGAAAAACTCGATATGCCCGATTCCGCGCTTTATTATGAATTGAGGATGTATCATGACAGCCACTTTCCATTTGATATAGAGCCCGAACTATTGGGCCGGCTTGGAAATGCATATACCGCGCTTGGCAAATACGAAGTAGCTTTGGGTTATTACCGAAAAGGGCTGGTCGATGCGGTAACCGCCAAAGCACCCTCGGACGGTATGTTGATTGATTTACAGATGGCAAAGTTGTTTAACAAAGTGAATAACGCTGATTCAAGTATTTATTATGCCCGTAAAGCATTTGTTAACGCGAAAATCTTGTCATTCAGCAGCACCGAACTTGACGCCACCCGGTTGCTTGCCGACCTGTACGCGAGCAAATCTAATATCGATAGCGCCTACCATTATCAGCAGTTAGCTATAAATTATAACGATATCCTTTTTGGTGCTGCAAAGTTTAACCAAATACAGCATGTGCTATCGGACGAACAGCAGCGCCAGCAAAAATTGTTACAGGAACAGCAGGACCAAAAAGAACGTTACCAGCTTATTGCAGAAGTTGCCGTAGTGCTGTTTATATTGATAGTAGCGGCATTAATTTGGCGGAATAATTTGTCGCAACGCAAAAAAAATCGTCTATTGGATGAGCAAAAAGACCAGCTCACCCAACAGCGCGACGAACTCCAATACACGCTTGCTGAACTCAAAACTACCCAAACCCAGCTTATCCAGTCCGAAAAAATGGCATCCCTGGGCGAGCTTACCGCAGGGATTGCCCATGAGATACAGAACCCGTTGAACTTTGTGAATAATTTTTCGGAGGTGAGCGTGGAATTAACACAGGAATTAAAGGATGAGTTAAAAGCTGGCAATACCGAAGATGCCATAGCAATAGCTAACGACCTGGAACAAAACCTGGGCAAAATAAGCCACCACGGCAAACGCGCCGATGCCATAGTAAAAGGTATGCTGCAACACAGCCAGGCCGGCAGTGGGAAAAAAGAACTTACTGATATTAACGCCCTGGCTGATGAATTTATGCGCTTAGCTTATAATGGGTTACGCTCAAAAGATAAAGCTTTTAATGCCGAACTGGTAACGCTGTTGGATGCAAGCCTGCCAAAAACAAACGTGATACCTCAGGATATTGGCCGGGTATTGCTCAACCTGTTCAACAACGCTTTTTATGCCGTAAATCAAAAGCAGAAAACTGCGGCCCCGGATTATAAGCCAGAAGTTACCGTTAGCACATCGGCAGAAAAAAATCAACTGCGGATAAGTGTAAAGGATAACGGCAACGGCATACCTGATGCTATTAAGGATAAGATAATGCAGCCGTTTTTCACCACCAAACCAACGGGCGAGGGTACGGGGTTGGGCTTATCATTAAGTTATGATATTGTGGTAAAGGGGCATGGAGGCAGTATTACAGTGGAGAGCAGGGAAGGTGAAGGCACAGAATTTACGGTTACCTTACCGGTTGCCTAAATTAAATATTTATCTTTAGTTTGTAATTAAGTAAAATCTGAATTAGATGGATGTTTTTTATTACCTGGCCGCTTTATTACTCATAAACCGCTTGAGTAAATCGCTCAAATTCTCGCCGCTGCGGCTTAAATGGAGCACCATGTTCATCTACGGGCAATGGGGCTGCATTATATTATATCTGGTATTCCAGGCGTGTTTTAATGATATTGCCGATACCTTTTTAGGCAGCGCGCTATTACTGGCCGTGGTACTGTTTATAAATAAGGAAGCGGATTTTATAAATTTCAGGTCGTTTATATACGCGCATTATCCCCTTATAGCTGTTGGTTTTATTACAGGTTTTGTGCTGCTGATAAAGCCGGATTTTTATGATGACCATGAGACATATTTTGTGGTAGCTATCGTGGCTACCTTTATATGGATATTCGGCCGCTGGGCCACCTCAAAAAAACAGCAGGAAGAGATCAGGATCTTCAGCGAAAGGAACAGGGAACTGGACAGGATGGTGGCCGCCCGCACTTCCGAACTAACCATGCAAAAAGATGAACTGGAAAAAGCGCTCGATCAGCTTAAAACTACACAGCAGCAACTGATACAATCAGAAAAACTGGCCTCGCTGGGCGAACTTACCGCAGGCATAGCCCACGAGATACAAAACCCGCTGAATTTTGTAAATAATTTTTCGGAAGTAAGCATAGAGCTGATTGATGAAATGGAGCAGGAGCTAAAGGATGGGAATACCGAAGATGTAATAGCCATTGCCACTGATATTAAACAAAACCTGGAAAAAATAAGGCACCACGGGCAGCGGGCCGACGGTATTGTGAAGGGTATGCTACAGCACAGCCGCTCAAGCAGCAATATCAAGGAACCTATAGATATAAACAAGCTGGCCGATGAATACCTGCGTTTAGCTTATCACGGTTTGCGGGCTAAGGACAAAAGTTTTAACTCGGAGCTGGAAACACATTTCGCGCCGGGATTGCCTTTGGTAAACATGGTACCGCAGGATATAGGGCGTGTGCTGCTGAATTTGTTCAATAACTCATTTTATGCCGTGCAGCAAAAGCAAAAAACGGCGGGCCCGGAATATAAACCGGTTGTAAAACTTACTACTGCCCTTAAAAATAAAAGCTTGCAGATAAATGTACAGGATAATGGCTGCGGCATACCCGAAGCTGTTAAAGACAAAATATTACAGCCATTTTTCACCACCAAGCCAACAGGCGAAGGCACGGGTTTGGGTTTATCATTAAGTTATGATATTGTGGTTAAGGGCCATGGGGGTAAAATAGATTTAAAGAGCACCGAAGGAGAAGGTTCGGAATTTATAATTACATTGCCTGTTAGTTAACCGGGATTAATGAAAAAGATCTGTTTTGTTTTTCTGTTTCTTATAACTGTTGCCGCTGCCCAGGCGCAGCATAAAACAACCGACAGTTTGTACATAGCCCTAAGCAAGGCCAATACCGATACCACCCGGCTAAACGCGCTGATAGCCCTAAGTAAATACTATTACCTGGCTTATCCCGATTCGGCTATTATATTTGGGCAGCAGGCTTATGAACTGGCGGATAAACATAACTGGGTGGCCGGGAAGAGCCTTAGCTTTAATGAACTTGCAAACGCCTATGCCACCCTGGGCGATTATGTAAAGGCGATGCAGTTCTACCTGCGATCGTTACGGATATCTGAATCGATCAATGATTATAGCGGGATGGCGAGGGCCAATAATAACATTGGCGCCACAGCTATTGAAAAATCAGACAATAAAGGTGCTTTGCCTTATTTACGGGCCGCAGTAAGGCAAAGTCATATCTATCTTTTATCTCACCCGGGGTTACCGTCGGGAGAGCATTTGGACGCGATCATCCAGGAGAACCTGGGAGAGGCCTTTATTAACATCAATCAAATTGATTCCGCAAGCTATTATCTCGCTTTATGTTATCCTACCGCTTTAAAGAATAAAATAACCGACCTGATAGGCGTTATTCAGCGCGACCTTGGCGAAGTACAATTGGCAAATGGCAATAAGGACGCGGCGCTTAAATATTTCAGGGAGGCAGCAAGCTCTTCAGCCGCGATAGGTGATATGGAGGATCTGAGCATAGCTTACCTGAGCATGTCGAAGCTGTACCACACCAACAAACTACAGGATTCAGCGGAATATTATGCCAAAAAAGCCTTTGAATTCGCGGCTGCAGGCAAATTTCAACAGGATGTTTTAAATGCCGGCCAGGTATTGTACAGTTATTACGACGAGGATAATAACATTCCGCTGGCCTATAAATATTTTAAACTGACAACGGCAGCTAAAGACAGCCTTTACAGCCAGGATAAGGTAAAGCAACTGCTAACTATTGATTTTGACGAGAAACAACGGCAGGATGACATTGCCGCCGCCCAAATGCAGTACCGCGATACGGTGCGCACCTATTTATTTATTTTGGGTTTGGTGATATTGCTTTTACTGGTACTTGTTTTTTGGCGAAACAGCAAGCAAAGGCAACGGGCCAATAAGCTGTTACAAAATCAAAAGGAGGACCTGCAGGGGGCGCTATCGCAGCTGCAATTAACGCAGGCGCAGCTGATACAGTCGGAAAAAATGGCTTCGCTGGGCGAGTTGACGGCCGGCATAGCGCATGAGATACAAAACCCGCTTAACTTCATCAATAATTTTTCGGAAGTAACCATTGAGCTTTCCATCGAGATGAAGGAGGAACTAAAAAGCGGCAATACCGACGAGGTGATTTCAATAGCCGATGATATAGAACTGAACCTGGAAAAGATCATTCACCATGGCAGGCGCGCCGATGGCATTGTAAAAGGCATGCTGCAGCATAGCCGCTCGGGCAGCACCACTAAAGAATTAACCGACCTTAACAAATTAACGGATGAATATTTGCGCCTGGCCTATCACGGCTTGCGGGCAAAGGATAAATCATTTAATACCGAACTGGAAACCAATTACGGCGCCGGGTTACCCCAGGTGAGCGTATTGCCGCAGGATATTGGCCGGGTATTGCTCAATTTATTTACCAATGCCTTTTACGCGGTTCAGCAAAAGCAAAAAACCGCCGGCGACGATTACAAGCCCATCGTAACCATTACCACATTTGCCCCATCATCGGGGGGCTGGGGCGTTACTGTAAAAGATAATGGCACCGGTATGCCTGATAGTATAAAGGATAAAATAATGCAACCCTTTTTTACTACCAAGCCAACGGGCCAGGGCACCGGCTTAGGCCTATCATTAAGCTATGATATTGTGGTGAAAAGTCATGGCGGTGAAATAAAAGTAGAAACTAAGGACGGCGAGTACACAACATTCACCATTACTATACCTGTGTAATTTTTTAATGAGTATATTTAACCCATAAGTATGAAGATATTAGTTGTTGACGACGAAGCTGACGTACAGCCTCTTTTTTTACAGCGTTTCCGTAAGGAGATACGCAATCATGAAATTGAATTTGATTTCGCGCTTTCGGGTGAGGAGGCATTAACTTATTTAAAAGATAAACACTCCGAAGTGGTGCTGATCCTGTCGGATATCAATATGCCGGGTATGAGCGGTATCGACCTGTTGACACGCATCAGGCACGATTATGATGCCCCGCCACCGGTAGTGATGATGATAACCGCGTATGGCGACGAAGAAAACCACAGGCAGGCCATGCAAAATGGCGCCAATGATTTTTTAACCAAGCCGCTTGATTTTAATTTATTAAAAGAAAAACTTAAAACACTTATTGAATAATGGCCAAAATATTGGTAGTTGATGATGAGGCCGACCTGGAGTTATTGGTAAAGCAAAAGTTTCGCCGCAAGATCAGGGAAAATATTTATGAATTTGTTTTTGCCCAAAACGGCGAAGAAGCACTGCTAAAGGTTAAGGAGCACCCGGATCTGGATATTATCCTGAGCGATATAAATATGCCTATTATGGACGGGCTCACCTTACTAAGCCGCCTGCCCGAGGCAAACCCGATGGTAAAGGCGGTAGTGGTATCGGCCTATGGCGATATGCAAAACATTCGCACCGCCATGAATCGCGGTGCTTTTGATTTTGTAGTGAAGCCGGTTGATTTTGAGGACCTGGACCTGACGATGGAAAAAACCATACTGCATGTTAAGCAACTGCAGGAAACCATTAAGGCTATTAAGGAAAATAACATACTACGAATGTATGTTGATGAGAACGTGCTCAACTTTATGACTCATAAGGAGTTTGAAACCAGCCTACTGAATAACGAGGTAGTGGAAGCCACCGTAATGTTTGTTGATATTTGCGGCTTTACGGCAATTACCGAACAGGTTGCGGCAAACACGGTAGTTAATTTGCTTAACGGCCTGTTTGATAAAATAGTGAAGGAAATTATTAACCAGGGCGGCCATGTAGATAAATTTATGGGCGACGCGGTAATGGCTGTTTTCAGGGGTGATTACCATTTGGATAGGGCCATTGATGCCGGGCTGGCACTAAAGGAGCAACTGAAAAATACACCGGAAATAGCTGCGGGCGATAAGTTGTACAAGCCTGAAATATCGGTAGGCATCAATTCCGGCGAGATGGTATCGGGCAATATTGGTTCGGCATCATTAAAACGGTTGGATTATACCGTTATCGGCGATGCTGTTAATACGGCGCAACGCCTGCAATCGGCGGCTAAGGCCGGGCAGATCGTGGTATCGGAAGAAACCTATCACAAGGCAAAAGAATCGTTCAGCTTTGAAAGAATTGGCGAAGTGAGCCTTAAAAATAAATCGAAACCGGTTGTTATTTACCAGGTGATTGAATAAACCATGCAGTAGTCCACCATCAAATATCGGTGGCCTGCTTTTTACTAAAACCTTCTTTTATTGAACCGTTCAGCACTAAAAATACTGAAGGCGCATACTTATCTATCAACATTCCTGCTAACAGGGTGATGAAAAATATGGGTATAGGGAATAGTAAAATAAAATTGCCGTTTATTACAGCTGTGTACTTTAATATATCAAGTATGATAATGAGTATAGGGTGATACAGGTAGATAAACAAAGAATACTTTTCGCCGGTTTTGCCCAGCAAATTACTCTTCAGGTTAAGCGATAAAGCCAGGATAAAAAATCCAACCGAATAAATAAAGGTACCCGCCAGGAATTGATGAACCACGATGGATTTCCCGGTGTAAAAACTGATCAGTTCGGCCTCGATGATCTGGATTATAAAGCCCGATACCAGCAAAATTATTCCCAATTTTTTATTGATGAGCCATTTTAAGTCTGGCTGGCTGTAAAACAAAGCCCCGATCAGCATAAAAGGTATTGAAATTAATGGCCGCACATAATATTTGAATAAGCCCGGATAACTGCGTGGCAACAGGTAGGCATGTGAATCGGCCAAAAGCACAGCCATGATGACCAGAAATATAATAGCTGATAGTATTTTATAGTTCAGCTGCCATTTAAACAGCAGATAAACCACCGCAATACCTATCAGCAGGGAATAAAGATACCAAAGGTTAAAGCAGTCGCCTATGGTAATGTACTCAAGCGCGTATAAATGATGGGTTAAAACGTAATTAAAGGGCAGGTAAACCAGGTTGGCGATGATGATGATATAAAAGATCTTGAGGAAGTTTTTTTTGAAGGTAATGAAAGCTGATCTTTCCAGCCCGCGCTGATAAAAATAGCCGCTAACCATAAAAAAGAACGGCACTCCGAATCTGCCGGTGAGCCGGTATATACCAGCGAGCGTTTCACTCGCGGTACCGAACGAAATATGTACCGCAATTATAAAAAAGCAGGCTATCAGTCTGAAAATATCTATGGTATTATTACGGGAGGGGCTTGCCTGCATATTGATGATTTCAATATAAACATAGCAATTTATTCATATAATAGTTTGCGATTGCTTTAGCGCTATTTATAAACGGTTAATGGCATGGCTATTATATCTCCTTCACATCAGCCAATGTTATCCAGCCGGCGCTGCCATTGGGTAATGCCACCTCTATCCAGTTATCGTTGGTTTGCAGCACGCTTACCTTGGTGCCTTCGTGTACCACAAAAAGTGGTTTGGCATTATTGTCGGGTGTGCTTTTTACGGTTACCGAACTGCTGAAAATAACTGCCTGGTGATGCCCGTTAAAATAACTCAGCTGGCGGTTGGCTACAAACAGGAATAGGAATCCAACTACGATCAATAAGCTGCCCAAATAAAATGACGCGCGTTTAATGCCGGATGAGTTGGTGAAAAGATAC
>Ga0302309_10001069_pt1 | contig 26573 bp, 19 predicted proteins | sample III_Palsa_N1_1_FD_200453 | JGI IMG/M metagenome (GOLD analysis project Ga0302309, IMG submission 200453) | Peat permafrost microbial communities from Stordalen Mire near Abisko, Sweden - III_Palsa_N1_1 | ecosystem: Environmental > Terrestrial > Soil > Palsa > Peat permafrost | place: Sweden... | reverse complement strand
TGCAACGGATAGGTCAATCGCGTTATGACATCTATTTCGTGGATTACCTGTTAGGGGAGAAGACGGGTCTGGAATTACTGCAAGAGGCCATAGCCATCGGGTGCGAGGAGCCGCTGGTTTTATTGACGGGGATCGGCAATCGCCAGGTGGATGTGCAGGCGCTGACCATCGGGGCGGTGGATTTTTTGGTCAAGTCGGAGATCAATACGGAGAAGCTGGAGCGCTGCATCCGATATGCGCTGGAGCGGAGCGATTATATAAAGGCGTTACGGGTGAACGAGCGTAAATTCAGGAATATTTTCGAGCGGTCAAAGGACGCGGTATTCCTGACAGGAGATGACCTGGTTTTCCGTGATGTCAATACCGCCACCTGCGACCTGTTCAAATATGGGAAGGAGGATCTGTTGCGGATGAGCCTGTATAATCTTTTCGCGCGTAAGGAAGCGGCAGCCCAACTAAAGGACCAGCTGTCGTTGACGGGTGAAGTGGAAGACCTGGAGGTCGAACTGATGACCAGGAACAAGGAGCGAAGGAACTGTATCCTTTCCATTTCGCTGCAGGTCTATGCCAATGGGGAGAACAATATTCAGGGGATCGTCCATGACATCACCAATCTTAAACGCATCGAGCGGGCGACTTTCCAGATCGAGAAGCTGCGGTCCACGGCGACGCTGCTGCGGACGCTGGCGCATGAGGTGCGGAATCCCCTGACCAATATCAATCTGTCGGTGGAGCAGCTGAAGCCCGAGATCAATAGCGAGGATGCCAATATCTACCTGGACATCATCGCCCGGAACTGCGGCCGGATCGACGGGTTGATCTCGGAGCTGCTGGATCTGAGCAGACCCGCAGAGATCAGTTTACAGAAGACAGGGTTGCAGGAGATCGTCGAGTCGACTTTGGCGGCGGCGTCGGATCGCATTTCCTTAAAAAATATCCGGGTGGAGCTGGTCTTCCCCGATCGGCCGGCTTTCGTGATGGCGGACAAGGAAAAGTTGAAGATCGCCTTCCTGAATATCCTGATCAATGCGGTCGAGGCCGTGCCATCTCAATCGGGGGTGATCACGATCGCCATCCTGGAGGAGACACCGCAGCATTATAAGGTGTTGATCAATGACAATGGGGGGGGTATCCCCGAAGAGAATATCTCGCGCATTTTTGAGCCCTATTTTACTTCCAAGACGAATGGGTTCGGCCTGGGGTTGGCGGCGACCTGGAATATCCTGCAGTCGCACCGCGCGGGTGTCGACGTCATGTCCCAGTTGGGTGAGGGGACGAGTTTTATGCTGACTTTTGAGCAGGCCTAAGGGTAGGCGATTGGGTCGAGGTCGAGTATCTGGTGCAGGTGGTGCAGCAGGTGGTTGCAATAATCGGCTGCGACCCATAGGAGGGTCTGGGGCGGCCCGCCCATGATACATTTTCGTTTGGAGGCTTCGGGAGGCATCTGTCGGAGGATGGCGACGATATGCCGGTTCAGGAGGATCCAGAGCTGGACGAGATCGGCGTTGTCATAGTCCTGGTAGCCCGACAGTCTTACCCATTCATCCTGCGCATAGCCGATGGACGGCGTGTCTTCGTACTGAGCGACGATGAAGCGCCGGATATTGTTTTGGGCGGAGTCGACCAGGTGGCCGAGGATCTCCTTTTTGCTCCATTTTTCCGGGTTGGGTTTGAAGGCATAGGTTGCTGGTGACAGGGCCGCCATCCGCCTGGAATAGTTAGCGACGATCTTTTGGAGGGTGTCGATGGTTGTTTGCATCTTTTTGTGGTTAAGCGGGTTAAAAATACGAAGGATTTGGGTCTTTCGCCCTGATGCGATATTTTTGCGGCTCGCCATTTGGCCAGGGGGCTGCCTGCGGGAATAAATTACCCGTCAGTGAGCCCAAAAGCCGCCGGCGGGAATAAATAAATCACGATAGAATGAGACAAATTGCTTTAAGGGAAGCTTTGCGGGAGGCCATGAATGAGGAAATGCGGCGGGATGACCGGGTATTTTTGATGGGTGAGGAAGTTGCGGAATACAATGGCGCTTACAAGGTCAGTCAGGGTATGCTGGATGAATTCGGACCCAAGCGGGTCATCGACACGCCGATCTCGGAGCTGGGTTTTACCGCAATCGCGGTTGGGGCGGCTCAGAGCGGGCTGCGTCCGGTGGTCGAATATATGACCTGGAACTTTGCGGTGCTGGCGTTGGACCAGATCCTGAATACGGCTTCCAAAATGCTGGCCATGAGTGGCGGGCAGGTGGGCTGTCCGATCGTTTTCCGCGGACCCGGCGGGTCGGCGGGTCAGCTGGGCGCCCAGCACTCCACCGCTTTTGAGAGCTATTATGCCAATATTCCCGGCATCAAGGTCGTGAGCCCGAGCAACGGCTATGATGCAAAGGGGTTGCTAAAGCAATCCATCCGCTATGAGGAAGATCCCGTGATCTTTATGGAAAGCGAGGTCAGTTATGGCGATAAGAGTGAGGTTCCGGAAGAGGAATATTATATTGAGCTTGGCAAGGCCGATATCAAGAAAGCGGGCAAGGATGTCACCATCGTTTCTTACAATAAGATGATGAAAGTGGCGCTGGGTGCCGCTGCCGAGCTGGAAAAAGAGGGCGTAAGCGCGGAAGTCATCGACTTGCGGACGATTCGCCCTTTGGATTGGATGACCATTTTAGAGAGTGTCAAAAAGACCAACAGGCTTGTCATCGTGGAAGAGCAGTGGCCTTTTGCGTCTATTTCCTCGGAGATCACCTATCGTATCCAGAAGGAAGGATTTGACTACCTGGATGCGCCTATCCGCCGGATCACGTCGGCCGATGCGCCGCTGCACTATGCGCCGAACCTGGTGGCGTTGGCGCTGCCGGATGTGGGGAGGACGGTGAAGCTGGTGAAAGAGGTGATGTATATGAAGAAATAGCTTCGAAATAAAAAACCCGCCATCAGGCGGGTTTCTTTTTTATTTTATTTGAGGGCGGCGAGGGCGGTGTTGAACAACACCAGGAAGCCATACACGCATGCTATCAATAAACCACCGATCAATGTTAATTTGAGGAGTACCTTTCCGGTAGCGGGGGCTTGCAGCTCAATGTTCTGCTTCATAGGGGACTATTTTTGGATTATAAAATGTTGGTTTTATACAGGTATCGGATAGAGCTAAGATACTGCACAGCCTCATTCTTTGCAAGGGGTTTTTACGATTTTTTGATAAAACCCTTAGAAATTTGCCGGATTGCGCGTAAGTGCTCAGCGCCAACCCAGATGTTTGGGACAAGTTCGTAACTAATTGATTGTGAATATATATTCGAGATTTTCTACTATCTACGAATGTTAAAACTTGCCTGTGACGGCCAGGAGGTCGGCGGGGTCGAATTCACGCAGTTCGATGGCGGGTGGTGGGGCGTCCGGGGTATTGTCTTCCAGGGCCATATGGCAGGCATAGCCGTCGAAGAAGGGAAGGTTATGGACGGACCACCAGCTACCGTCGAGGTGGATGGGATTGGGTTTGGTGAGGTCCAGTTCCTGCAGGGGGATGCCGAGGCCGCGGCCGTCGGCTTTGATGAGGCATTCCTTGGCGGTCCAGAAATGAAAGAAAGCGTCAATTGGCGAAGGGGCGGTCTGGATGGCGGCCCATTCCGCTGGGGTAAACTGTTGTTCGAACCCATCGAAGGAGAAGGGTTTGACGATCTCGATATCGATGCCTATTCTAGTGCTCGTTCCGAGGATACAGGCAACCCTGTTGCCGGAGTGGGAAATGTTGAATGCCGGGCCGTCCGGAAGAAAGGGTTTTTTCCAGTCCGTATATTGGAGGCGGCCCAGGTCCGGGGGATGGCCGGCTTTTTCGAGTGCAATGCGTAGGAGAATTTTTCCCAGGAGTGCGGCGTGGGCGTCCTCCCATCGCCGGTATTTTGCGATGCTTTCGTGAAAAGTGGCGGGAAGCTGGCCGAGTAAGCTGCGGAATTGTTCGGCCGGCAGCGGCTCCGGGTATGCTGTCGCATAGAGGTATATACTCATTGACCTGGCATTGTGAAAACTAAGCTATTGAATTAATTGGAATGCAAACCGTAATTTTGACCCTTTCAGACCGTCTTTTGCGGTCATTGGGTCATTGTTTAATCTCAAAAAAAGTTGGAGGAACATGTCGAATATCCTGATCATTGACGACGAAAAGGCGATACGCAAGACGCTCAGCGAGATATTGTCCTATGAGGGTTATAAGATCGACGAGGCGGGGGATGGCGAAGAGGGGCTGAGGAAGGTAAAGGAGAAGGAATACGACGTCATTCTCTGTGATATCAAGATGCCAAAGATCGACGGCATCGAGTTCCTGGAGAAAACAAGGGAGACGCATCCTGATCTCCCGATTATCATGATCTCCGGTCACGGGACGATCGAGACGGCGGTTGAAGCGGTGAAGAAGGGGGCCTATGATTATATCTCCAAACCCCCGGACCTGAACCGGCTGCTGATCACCATCCGCAATGCGATGGACAAGACCACGCTTGTTGCGGAGACCAAGGTGTTGAAGCGAAAGGTGAGCAAGGTGCAGGAGATCGTAGGTTCTTCCACGCCGATCCATAAGATCAAGGAGACGATAGAAAAGGTTGCGCCCACGGAAGCGCGTATCCTGGTTACCGGCGAGAACGGGGTGGGAAAGGAGCTGGTGGCCCGCTGGGTACATGAGAAGAGCAACAGGGCCAGCGGGACGCTGGTAGAGGTCAATTGTGCGGCGATCCCGAGTGAGTTGATCGAAAGCGAGCTGTTTGGTCATGAGAAGGGCTCATTCACCTCCGCGGTAAAGCAAAGGATCGGGAAGTTCGAGCAGGCCAATGGCGGCACGCTTTTCCTGGATGAGATCGGGGATATGAGCCTGACGGCGCAGGCCAAGGTGTTGCGGGCTTTGCAGGAAGGCAAGATCACGCGGGTGGGCGGCGACAAGGATATCAGCGTGGATGTGCGGGTGATCGCCGCCACGAACAAGGACCTGCTAAAGGAAGTGGATGAAAAGAATTTCCGGCTTGACCTTTATCACCGGTTGAGTGTCATCATTATTCATGTGCCTTCGCTGAATGAGCGGAAGGACGATATTCCGTTATTGGTGGAGAAGTTCCTGGCCGATATTTGCGGCGACTATGGCATCGCGAAGAAGGCGATCGATGAAGAAGCCATCAGGGCTTTGCAGCAGCACAACTGGACGGGGAATATCCGCGAGTTGCGCAATGTGGTGGAGCGGTTGATCATCCTGTCGGGGAAGACGATCGTCCAGGGGGATGTGGAAAGCTACGTGTTGCCGAAGCATTAAAACCGGTTTTTTAGCAAAACTTTCGGGGTCAACGCTTTGGGAGGCCAATTATTCAGTTAAATTTGCCGGAATCAAAAAAAACTCCAGGAATGTCATCTCATCAGCTGCTGGTTCTTGTGCTTATCCAAGTGGTCATACTCCTGCTTCCCTCGATCGGTTTGGCGAAATTATTTGAAAAGGCCGGTGTTCCGGGTTGGAAGGCCTATGTACCCTTCTACAATACCTATATTATGCTGCAACTGGCGGAGAGGCCAAAGCACTGGGTATTCTGGCAGCTCATCCCGGTGGCAGGATGGTTTATTTCGCTGGGTATTTATGTGGAGTTCGTTAAGACCTTTGGGAAGTTCAAGCTGTGGGAGCATGCCATGACGGCTTTGCTGCCGCTGATCTATTTCCCGTTGATAGGGTATGATCCCAAAGTGAAATATACGGGCGCCGGGCCGGTGCGCAAATACAGAAAGGGGACCGCCCGGGAGTGGATCGACGCCGGCGTCTTCGCCATCGTGGCGGCAACGCTGATCCGGACCTTTGTTTTTGAAGCCTATACCATTCCTACCGGTTCGATGGAGAAGACCTTGCTGATCAATGATTTCCTCTTTGTAAGTAAGTTCAGCTACGGGCCGCGCATCCCGAATACGCCGCTTTCTATTCCATTTGTGCACAATACCCTGCCTGTCACCAACGGCAATTCTTATGTGGAGTGGATAAAGATACCCTATACGCGGTGGTTCCCGAGTCCGGTAAAGCGGGGAGATGTCGTCGTGTTTAATTTCCCAGAAGGTGATACGGTCATCAATCTTCCCGAATACCAGTCATTGCGGCCTTATTACGAAGTATGCCGGGACCTTGGCAGGGGCAATATCGATTCCGGGCGGCAGATCGTCCTGGGCAATCCCGATCAATATCCGCTGGTCATGCGGCCGGTCGATAAGGAAGAGAATTATATCAAACGTTGTGTGGGCATCTCCGGCGAAACGCTGCAGATCAAGAACCAGGTGCTTTATATCAATGGTCAGGAGCAGCCATTTCCGCCTGAATCGGAGACCTATTATACAGTCGAGACCAAGGGGCAGCCGCTGGATGAGACGGCCGTAAAGGATGCGTATAATATCGATATCAACAATACCGATGAAGTAAGGGCGACGGGCACTGCCAACCAATATGACATGCTCCTGACCTGGGCCGCGCACCAGCAGATGATCAGCAGCGGTCTGGCCAAGAGCATTACGCCGGATATCGACAGCCAGGAGTCGGTATTCCCTTATGCGCCGACCTCACCCTGGTCGCGCGACAGCTATGGCCCGATCTGGATCCCTGCCAGGGGAGCTACGCTGACCCTGACGGCGGAAAATTACCCGATCTACCAGCGGGCGATCCGGGTCTACGAAGACAATCAGTTCGAGATGAAGGATGGAAAGTTCTGGCTCAATGGACAGATGGTGACGCAGTACACTTTCAAGATGAATTATTTCTGGATGATGGGGGATAACCGCCACGGATCGCAGGACTCCCGCTACTGGGGGTTTGTGCCTGAGGATCATGTTGTGGGCGAAGCCGCGCTGATCTGGATGAGCTGGGATCATGGCGTACGCTGGAGCAGGCTGTTCAAGAAGATCAAGTAAGCCGATCATGCAACAAAAGGAATTACGTCTTTTGTATACTGAATATGGTTCCGACCGGGAGTTGACGGCGGATGATGCCGCGTTGCTGGCGGCGGCCAGGGCTGCTACCGGCCATGCGTATGCGCCTTACTCGCATTTCCGCGTCGGCGCGTCGGCGCGGCTGGTGAACGGGGCGATCGTTACGGGCGCCAACCAGGAGAATGCTTCTTATCCGGCGGGCATTTGCGCGGAGCGGACGCTGCTGTCGGTGGCTGCCACGCAATACCCGGGAGTGGGGATCGACACGCTGGCCATCAGCTACGACAACGAAAAGGGGCCGAGCGACCGGCCTATTTCGCCATGTGGCATCTGCCGGCAGAGCCTGCAGGAGTTCGAGCAGCGGACGGGCAAGGCCATGCGGGTGGTGCTCGGTGGAATGGAGGGGAAGGTGTTGGTGTTACCGGGGAGCGGGCTGCTGCTGCCCCTGGCTTTTACCAGCGACGAAATGAAATGAGGACATTGCCTGTATCGAAACCGGACAGCGGGGCGGCCGGTATTTTTCTTTTTTATTTGATCCTCAGACGTGTAACAAAACCGCATGGAATTTGGTCCTACTACCTAAATCTTCTGCCATGCGTTCACTTGCTATCTTTTTGATACTATTTAGTGTCGTCCTCACCGGGTATTCCCAGCACCACATCATCGGCGATGGAACCGACTACAAAGAGACCAGGTCGCTTTCTCCCTTCGACAAAGTCCATTTATCCTGCAGTGTCGAGGTCATCGTTGTGAAGGGCGATAGTTTTAGCGTCAGGTTAGCCGGCGAGCGGAATATCATCGATATCCTGGAGACGGAGGTAAAGGGAGGCGAGCTGGATGTCCATTATCCGATGTTCAAGGATGTCAGGGCAACTAAGCCCTTGCGGTGCTGGGTGACGACCCGCGATGTTTCGGAGGTGAGCAATTCGGGGTCGGGCAAGGTGCAGGGTGATGACCGGTTCAAGAACCCATCGGTTTCGATCCACAATTCGGGGAGCGGCCGGATCGAATGGTATGTGGCGGCGGATGAACTGCATATCGGGACGAGCGGTTCGGGTCATATCCTGATCAAAGGGGTCGCCAAAGAGTTGGAATGCAATGTCAGTGGTTCAGGAAGGATAGAGGGCGGGGACCTGGAAGTGCAGGATCGTTCGGATATCCATATCAGCGGGTCGGGTTCCTGTACGATTGCCACGAATGGGGTGATCCAGGGCCGGATCAGCGGCTCGGGGGGCATAAATTATAAAGGCGATCCGAGTTCCGTGGATGTCACGCATTCGGGGTCGGGAAGGGCGCATAAAATATGACTGGTCCGGCGCATTGTCGATTGAGTAGCCGGGCTTCCACTGGTCGGAGTGGGGCGGGGCTACACAGCGGTAAATTGCGATAGCCGGGTTTTTGCAAGGATAGCCGGGGGCATCGGTGCCCCTGATGGTTGTATTTTTGGCTGATGGCCCGATCAACTAAGCTAACCTGTTCGGCACGCATGGTCTGCGCGTGCCTGGTATTTTCCATTTTCTTTCTTTCACTGTCTTCCTGTAAAGAGCATACTACTACTGCCGGCGCGGATAAAACGTCCAAGGCCGGAGACGAGACGATCGTGGATGTGCTGGTCGCCTGCCCGCGAACCCTCCATTCCCAGATCGAGGCGAACGGGAATGTCGTCGCCAATGAGTATGTGGAGCTGCATCCGGAGGTCAGCGGACGTATCGTCTACCTGAACGTACCGGAAGGAGGTTCCGTGGTCAGGGGGACGGTGATAGCCCGGATAAATGATGCCGACCTGCAGGCGCAACTGGAGAAGTCGAGGGTTCAGCTGGATCTTTATCAAAAAACGGCCGAGAGAGAACACAAACTTCTTGATATCAACGGGATAAATCAGGCAGACTACGACCTGGCGGTGAACAATGTCAACAGCACCAAGGCGGATATCGACTATACGCAGGCGCAGCTGGACAAGACCGTGATCAGGGCTCCTTTTGATGGGGTGGTGGGGCTGCGGCAGGTGAGTCCGGGGGCTTATGTGACGCCGTCCAATATCATCGCTACCGTTCAGCAGCTGGACAAGATCAAAGTCGATTTTACTTTACCGGAGCAATATTCGGCGGCTGTGAAGCCGGGTTCGCTGGTGGATATCCAGCTGGATGCGCAAACGAATGAGCGGCGCAAGGGGCTTATCGTGGCTTCGGAGCCGCAGGTCAATCTCTCGAGCCGGAACCTGAAGGTGAGAGCGTTGTTGAAGGAAGGATTAGCGCATCCCGGCGCCTTTGTAAAGGTATTTATCAATACCGGGGAGGGGAAGAAAGCGATCATGGTTCCCACCAACTGCATCATTCCCGAGGATAAGAACAACCAGGTGATCGTCGTCAAGGGTGGCAAGGCAAAAGTGGTCAATGTCGTGACGGGGGTCCGGGAAGCCGATGATATAGAGATCTCCAGTGGGTTGAACAGTGGGGATACGGTCATCGTAACCGGTGTGCTGTTTGCCCGGCCGGATCAGCCCGTCACCATCCGTGCGGTCAAGACTGCTGACAACCCGGAAATCATTACCAAATAGATCAACCAGCTTTCTGACCAGACTTGCGGTCTCAACCTGCACACATGAATATCTCCGAACTGTCTCTCAAACGTCCAGTCCTGGCCACGGTCATGAATCTTATGCTCATCCTGTTTGGGGTGGTGGGCTATCATTTCCTGGCTGTGCGTGACTATCCGGCCATAGATCCACCGATCATTACGGTCCAGACCAGTTATACCGGCGCCAATCCCGACCTTGTCGAGAGTCAGATCACGGAGCCGTTGGAAAAGAACATCAATGGCATACCGGGTATCCGGACCATTTCCTCCCAGAGCACCCTGGGGGGAAGTTATATCACGGTCGAGTTCAACCTGGGGATCGACCTGGAGGCGGCTGCCAGTGATGTGCGGGACAAAGTAGGGCAGGCGGTGCGATTGCTTCCCTTGGATATCGATGCGCCGCCGGTGGTGACGAAGTCGGATGCGAACAGCGACTATATCCTGATATTGGCGGTACAGAGCCGGACCAAGAGTCTGATGGAATTGAGCGACTATTCGGAGAACGTGTTGCAGCAGCAACTGCAGACGATCGACCAGGTGAGCTCGGTGGAAGTCTTCGGGGATAAGACCTATTCCATGCGGATCTGGCTGGACCAGGACAAGATGAATGCGTATGGCATCGCCTATAATGATATCGCCACCGCGATGACGAACGAGAACGTGGAGCTGCCGCCGGGTAAGATCTATGGGAACAATACGGAAATGACGATCAAGACGTTGGGCCGGTTGACGACGGAGAAGGATTTCCGGGATGTGATCCTGCGGGAGGACACGACGGGCATCATCCGGCTGAGTGATGTGGCCCGGGTCGAACTGGGGCCGCAGAACCCGGAGCAGAGCTGGAAATACAATGGCGTGAATGCGGTCGGTCTGGCCATTATTCCGCAGCCCGGCGCCAACAATATCGCCATTGCCGACGAATTCAACCGCCGGTTGCAAGAAATCAAAAAAGCCAATAAATCTGATTTAGTTTTTAATGTTCTTATCGACAACACCAAAACGATCCGGCAATCCCTGGCCGAGGTCAAGGAAACGCTGGTGATCGCCTTTGCGCTGGTGGTGCTGGTGATCTTCTTTTTCTTCCGCAACTGGATGATCGCGCTGCGGCCGCTGATAGATATCCCCATTTCGTTGATCGCGACGTTCTTCATCATGTATATAGCCGGGTTTACGATCAACATCCTGACGCTGCTGGGTATCGTGCTGGCCACGGGGCTGGTGGTGGATGACGGGATCGTCGTTACGGAGAATATCTTCCGAAAGCTGGAGCAGGGGATGCCCATCCGCAAGGCGGCGTTGGAGGGCAGTAAGGAGATCTTTTTTGCGGTTATCTCTACATCGCTGACGCTGGCAGTAGTTTTTATGCCTGTGGTATTCCTGCAAGGTTTTGTGGGGCGGCTTTTCCGGGAGTTCGGGGTAGTGCTTGCCGCGGCGGTATTGATCTCCTCGTTTGTTTCCCTGACCATCACTCCCGTGCTGAATGTATACCTGACCAGCAAGCGAAGCGGGCATGGCTGGTTCTATGATAAGACGGAGCCTTTCTTCACGGGTATGGAAAGCGGCTATCTGCGGCTGTTGAAGGGATTTATGCGGGTGCGCTGGCTGGCCTGGGTTCTTATTGTCGTTTGCGGGGGGATGATTGTCCTGATCCTTGGGAATATGCAGAGCGAGATCGCACCGCTGGAGGATCGCAGCAGCGTGCGTTTTTCGGTCACGCTGCCGGAGGGTGCGAGTTATGCCTATACACAGAACGTTACGGATCAGATCGCCAGTTATCTGTATGACTCGGTGCCGGAGCGGGATTTTGTTTTCGCGCGGTTGCCGACGAACAGTTCGGTGAATGCCTCGGCGCCGCGGATCGGGCTTACGCCACCGTCTACCCGCAAAAGGAGCCAGAGCGAGATCACGAACGACCTGCAGCAAAAGATGGGCAGATTTAATGACGCCCGCATCTTCGCCATCCAGGAACAGACGATCGCGGTTGGATCGGCGTCGAAGACCACGTTGCCGGTGCAGTTCGTCCTCGAGAACCAGGACCTCGATAAAATGAAGCGGGTGCTGCCGGTCTTCCTGGAGGCTTGCCGGCGGGACAAGACCTTTTCCAATGTCGATGGGAACCTGAAGTTCAACAAGCCGGAGCTGCAGATAACGTTGGACAGGATGAAGATCCGCGATCTGGGATTGTCCACCAATGATGTGATCTCGGCCATGCAGGCGGCTTTCAGCGGCGGCCGGCTGGCCTATTTTATCATGAATGGATACCAGTACTATGTGATCGCGCAGGTGGAAAGAAAGGACCGCGATGACCCGGCCGATATCAGCAAGATCTACGTGCGCAATAAGACCGGGGACAAGATCCCGCTGGCTTCGGTGCTCCTTATCGAGCAAAACAGCGGCCCGAGTACGCTGTATCATTTTAACCGGTATAAGGCGGCGACCATCAATGCCTCGCTGGCGGAAGGCAAGACCATCGGGGATGGGATCGTAGCGATGAAACGGATCGGGGACAAGCTGCTGGATGAGAGTTTTCAGACGGCTTTATCCGGGGCGTCGCGAGATTATGCGGAGAGCTCTTCGAATATCGTGTTTGCTTTTGTGTTGGCGTTACTATTGATTTACCTGGTGCTGGCGGCGCAGTTCGAGAGTTTTGTGGATCCATTTGTGATCATGCTGACCGTTCCGCTCGCGCTGGCGGGGGCCTTGCTGAGCTTATGGCTTTTTCATCAGACGCTCAACATCTTCTCCGAGATCGGGATGATCATGCTCATCGGGCTGGTGACGAAGAACGGGATCCTCATCGTGGAGTTCACCAACCAGAAGCGGGTCTTGGGGATGGCGAAGAAGGAGGCGGTGATCGAAGCGGCCTCGCAGCGCTTGCGTCCCATTCTGATGACTAGTCTGGCGACGTCGCTGGGAGCGTTACCGATCGCGTTGAGCCTGGGGGCGGCGGCCACCAGCCGTATCCCGCTGGGTATCGTTGTCGTCGGCGGCATCCTCTTCAGCCTTGTGCTGACCCTGTTCGTGATACCGGCGGTGTATACCTATATTTCTTCGAAGAAAAAGGTCCATCTGATCGAAATAACGGAATAAACATGAGAATACTACAGCTTGTTTTGGCGGCGCTGGTGCTGCCTGCGGGTATGTTGCAGGCGCAGCTGCTTTCGCGGGATGAAGCGGTACGCATTGCGCTGAAGAACAGCCTTGGCATCGACCTCGGCCGGAATGCCGTCAAGGTCGCGGAGATCAACAACAGCTACGGGATTGCGGGGGGATTGCCGTTGGTGACCGGTACAGCCAGTGACCAGGAGCAGTCTACGAGCATCCGCCAGAAATATTCCGATCCTACTGACAATAAGCAAAGCGACAATGCTTTTTCGAATAGTCTGACGGGTGCGGTGAACGGGTATATGCTGTTGTACAATGGGGCGCGGGTAGTCAATGCCATGAAGCAGCTTGGGGAGCTCGAAGCCCAGTCGCGGCAGCAGCTGAGCTCGAAGGCGCTGATCGTCGTCAACAATGTGTTGTTGAAATACTATGATGTCGTTCGTCAGCAAAGTTATGCCAGGACCCTGCAGGCGTCTATCGATGCCCAGAAGCAGCAGTTGGCGATCGTACAGGCGCAGCAAAGCGTCGGGTTGGCCAACAATTCCGATCTATTTCAGTCGGAGGTGGACCTGAACACGCAGATCCAGAACCTGCAGGCGCAGCAATTAATCATCGACCAGGACAAGACGGATATGCTGGCCCTGCTGACGTTGAATCCTGATTCGGTCATCCAGGTTGAGGACACCATCCTGATCGATAAAACCATCCAGTTGTCGGGTGTATTGGGCGCTCTGCAAGCGACCAATCCCGATATTATTGCAGCCAACGAGCAGATCACGATCAACCAATACGTGGAAAAGCAAGTCGCGGCGCAGCGGTATCCTTCGCTGGGCGCGAATGTAGGCTATAACTACAGCAGGCTGAAGAACTCGGAAGGCTTTTCGCTGCTCAACCTCAACTATGGGCCTTATGCCGGGTTGACCCTGAACGTGCCCATCTTCAACGGGAACATCTACCGGAAACAGCAGCAGATCGCCGGCATCAATATAAAGAATGCGGAGTTGGTGCGGGATACGCTGATGCTGAATTATACCGCCAATGCCGTTAAGAACTGGCAGGCTTACAGGAGTAATCTGCAGCAGGTGGAGACGGCCAAGGCCAACTACGATCTTTCGCTCAAGTTGCTGGAACTGGTGATGGAGCGGTTCAAGCTAAAGCATGCGACGATCGTCGACGTCAAGAATGCGCAGCAGAGTTTTGAGAATGCGGGGTTTTTGCTGGTGAATGTGAGCTATGCGGCGAAGGCGGCGGAGATTACGCTGAGGCGGTATGCGAATCAGCTGGTGTATTAGTCGCTGCTCGGCCCAGGCAGCTGACGCTGCCTGAACGGGGCTATTGTCGGCGCCTCCGACCCCCTAGAGCACCTCAAAAGTTTCGGCGTCATCGAAATTGCGGTAGACCATTCCTTTTCCCCAGCCGTTGGGATTGATGCTATGCCTATTCTTATCATTGTTTTCGTACCTGCGGCGATTGAGACACTCCGTGTATCCGATACTATATGTAAAGTAAAGATCTTCTTCAGTTGCGATCTCTTTCCAGGTGCTTTGTCCCCTGCGATCCGAAGAGATCTGGATACCTGTCTTTGTGGCTTTGCACGAAACGATCTCTCCATCATCGAAGGAGAGGGAAATGTCCGCGTCCAGGTGCCGGCGGACACCCTGCCTGAGGCCATCTTCTTCGATTACCCATCCGTAAAAACTTCTTACCTGATTATTCTTTAGTGAATCATGGAATGTATATCTGACTTCTGAAAAGGTATGGTCCTTAAAGAAGTAGAGCAGATGAGTGATGGTTGGATCCGGCTCGAACACCCGGAGGTAGAGTTTCCCCAGGCTATGTGTAAACTTGAAGTTGCGCAGCCGATCTTCGTTGGAATGTTTGATAGCTCCAAGGTACTTGTCGTCCTCGATGTAGATCCTTCTTCCTCCGGCATTTTCCATGCGATTGATAAGGTCTGTGTCTTCCATGCCGTATCCTACCAGGTCTTCATCCAAACCACCTATTGCATAGAACTGTTCCCTGTCGAGGCAGAATTTTCCGCCCTGGTCCCTATGAGGAATCGAATCTTTCCGCAACGTAGTTATAATGGTGTTACGTCCATGGGATGCAAATGTGTCATTTATCCATTGCGCATACCCGGGTCCGGCATAATTGTCGGCATCAACCATAGAGACGATATCTCCCGTTCCCAGTTTTAGCGCCATATTTTTGGCGTGCGAAGAGTGAAAGTACTCCGGTTCGACGGTTTTATAGTATTTCAAAAGCCCTGATCGAATGTGGTCGCCAAGCGCTTGTTTAATCCAGTCTCCCACATTATCCTTGGAATTGTAATCCAATACGACAAATTCAACATGAGGATAGTCCATATTTTCCGTGATATTGACCGGGAGGGTCTGCACGAGATGGGAGCCCCTGTTCATACACACCGTGCACAAGGATATTTTTTTCATTTGAAGGAAGATTAAATAGGATTCAATGATTGCCGGTGGTTTAGATAACGGGGAGTGCCGGTCTTGTCTCAAAATTCCGGAAAACGTTACCCTGGCCCCAGCCTTTTTTATTTATAGAACCATTGGACCGTTCATTATCCGAAAACGTCCTGCGGTTCAGGCATTCGTTATATCCCATGAGGACCATAAGATACATATGGTCTCCCTGTTTGAGTTCTTTCCAGATCGACTCCGGTCCTGTATTCCTGGAATACAACAGCCCATCTTCCACTTCGTAAGCAGCAAACGAATTATCCGAAAAAGTCAGCGTCAGCCGGCTTTCCGTCTGTCGGAAAGATGCCTTTCTGTGCCCCCCCTCGGCGATAGTCCAGCCTACGAAGGTTCTTACGAGATCGGATTGTACCGATTCGTTGAACCGAAAGTCCAATTCTTCGGCCGTATCATCGACAAAAAGATATAGGGCCTTTTGTCTCTTTCTTGTAGTATAGGAAATGCAGACATAGATGCTTTTTAGGTTGTTGGGATAGCGATAGTTCGCGATGCGTTCCTGATCGGAATGAGGAATAAATCTCAAATACTTTTCCTCTTCAATGAAGACCCTTTTCGCGCCGGCATTTTCAAGCCGGTTGCTAAGGTCGACGTCATCCATGCCATATCCGATGAGCGATTCATCATATCCATTTACTTTGATGAAGAGGTCTTTGTAGAAGCAAAGTTTACCTCCCTGGTCCCTATAAGGAATGGCATCTCTGCGAATGGTGGTGATCTCGATACCGGGCCCCTTCGTTGAAAAGCGTTCCTGCACCCAATTAACATAGCCGGGACCGGCGTAATTATCGGCATCTATATTGCAAATGATATCGCCGGTAGCCAATTTTGTGGCCATATTTTTTGAATGGGCCAGGTTGAAGAATTCAGGTTCATCGGTTCGATAGTATTTTACGAGTCCCGATTCGATGTGCTGACCCATATGAGTCCGCATCCAATCATCCATATCGTCCCTGGAGTTATAGTTAAGCACGACGAACTCCAGGTTGGGGTAGCCCTGATTTTCTTTGATATTTACGGGTAGTGTTTGACTCAGGTAGTATAATCTGTTCATGCAGACTGTGCAAATAGAGATCTTTTTCATAATGATCTATGATTTAAATTGTCATGAAGTTAGATGCGCCGGATTTGGGATGTAGAGAAAGCCCGGACGGGGCCTTCGGAAATGTAGAGCTATCGCTACTGCGGACAACAACGATCCATAAACAACAACTGGGAAGTGGGCTAAAGTAGAAAATAAAAAGGTCCAAAAAAAATAATTCCATGACAATTTTGTCTGGCAGGCAATCATCTTCGTAATCAACATTTGTACCAGCCGCTTTACTGCTGCAGGGCTGCAGGCTCGGCGGTTCCGGTTTTAGTCACTGTAGGATCTGCCGAATTTTATCGATATGCCAATACGGGTCGAATGGGCAATTGTAATCTCTATTGAGGATATTTGTTTGCACCTTATGAGACTGTTAATAAGTTGCCGCCTATTTTTTTTTAGGCAAAGGATTTGCTATATTTAAACTGGCCGGACTCTGGGGGCTCTGTAATTAATAGCATTTGGGCATATTGAGATCTTGTCAATGGATCATTGGCAGGTGCTTTTTAACAACCTTATTCCACTTGTACGAGAGTGCAAGGCTTTATTAATTATTAGAACATATGCAGTCGAGAACAATTCAGATAGCCCTTGTCGATGATCATAGCCTATTTCGAAAAACATTAACTCATTTTCTTTCAGGACAAAATAATTTGGAAGTCGTTATTCAGGCAACGGACGTTCCGGATCTGTTCAGCAAGCTCAGGAATTTCAAGGCGGAGATCTTGTTGATGGATATTTTCATGCCCAAGATGGATGGGACTGAAGCGCTGAAGATCCTTCGCCAGGAGTTTCCGTCTTTGAAAATACTTGTGTTGTCCATGAGTACGGATATTGGCCTCGTCTGCGATTTGCTGGAAGCCGGTATTCATGGATATATTTCCAAATCCGACGAACCGGAGAATTTGCTTCATGCTATTTTTTCAGCTTCAGATGGCAGGATCTACAGGAACAGACTATTCACGGAAGCGCTGTATTGGAACCGGCAAAGCAGCATTAAGTCGCATACAGATGGCGCGGTCGCATTCCTGAATGAACGTGAGAAGAGGATAGTTCAGCTGATATGGGAAGAAAAAAGCAATAAGGAGATTGCGGATGAGCTTTTCCTGGGTGTCAGATCCGTCGAAAAGATAAGACAGGACATAAAAGAAAAGATAGGTGTCAAATCCACCGTCGGACTGCTGAAATATGCCATCGAGAAGCGGATCATAAGTGTCAATCCGTCTTTTTTGCCGATTTCGTCGTCTTAGACGGGGTGGTTGGAGAAATCACCAGATATGGACCCTTGCGTTTGGGGCTATGAACATCTTGTCCTCCGGCCGGACGGCGAACGCTTCATAGAATGGGTCAAAATTGGCAAGTGGGATATTGACCCGGACGGAAGGAGGTGAATGGGGATCTGTCAGGATGAAGTTTTTAAGGTAGGAGGGGCGCATTTTTCTTCGCCTGCATTGGGAATAAGACAAGAAGAACCGCTGGGCCGGAGTAAATCCATCGATCTTTTTATTCTCCCTGAATTGGGTGGTCTGCATTAGGGCGTCATATGCTATTGCAAGTCCGCCGAGATCAGCGATATTCTCGCCAAGGGTCAACTTTCCGTTAACTTTAAGGGAGTCCAGCACCGTACATGTGTCGTATAGGGCTACTACTTTCGCCGCTATCTCTTTGAACTTAATTTCATCGTCGCCCGTCCACCAGTTGCTGAGGTTTCCGGAAAGATCAAATTGCTTTCCCTGATCGTCGAAGCCGTGCGTGAGTTCATGTCCGATGACGACGCCAATCCCGCCATAATTAAAAGCGTCGTCTGCGGCAGGGTCAAAAAAGGGAAATTGCAGGATACCGGCCGGAAGCACGATCTCATTCGCCGTGGCTTCGTAATAAGCGTTTACTGTCGGTGGGGTGATCAGCCATACTTTCTTGTCGACGGGGTCATTATAATGCCTGACCATTTTTGCATAATTGAATTGGGATACAGCCACGACGTTGGCATAGTAGCTGGAAGGATCCAGCCGCAGGCTGGCATAGGACGTCCATTGGTCCGGATAGCCGATCTTCCACATGATGGCGTTGAGTTTTGCGATTGCTATTTCCTTGGTATGCGGGGTCATCCAACTGAGTTGTTCGATCCTTCGTTGAAAGGCTTGTCCGATATTTTTTGTCATCTCCCGCGCCCTGCTTTTGGCAGAGGGAGGGAAATAGTCCTTTACGTAGCAATAGCCAATTGCGTCCGGCAAGATCTCGTTGATCAGGTCTGCCACTTCTTCCCATCTTTGGGCCCTTTCCGTTTGACCATTCCAGATCCTTCCTCTGAACTGGAAATGGGCTTCGGAGAAGTCATTATCCAGGAAAATGGCTACGTTGTCGAGGAAATGGATCTTTAAATAGTCTTTCCAGGTCTCTACGGGCGTTTTTGTGAGTTCATTGGACAATGCTTCGAAGAATGCCGGCTGGGAGATCACCACCGAGTCGGCAGGCAGACGAAGGGTCTTTATCCAGAGGGCCCAGTCGATACCCGGAAATTTCCCCGACAAGTCCTTGAGGGCAAACTTATGATAATTGTCACGCACCTGTCTTAGTTCGGAGGCCGATTTGGAGCCTTTTGCAAGGGCTGTCTCGAGATTCCATACTCCTTCTGCGGAACGAGCTGCTTTATCCGATGGAACGCCGGTCAATTCGAGGAGTTTCTGCATATAGGTTCTGTATGCGGATGTGGTCTTTTCCGTTTCAGGGTCGTGATTGAGATAGATCGATCGCCGGTAAAGGCCCAGCCCACCCTGATTGAAATAGACAATCGTCCTGGTACTGTTCTGCTGGTCGGGTGCGCAGTACAGGTTAAAGGCTCTTCCGAGTCCATTGGTATGCTCGACGGCTATTTCGACCAGGACGTCCATTCTGTTTTGAATGGCTGCAATCCGGTCGAGGTCTTTTTTTACCGGCGCGATCCCCAGCCTGGATACCCGGGCGGTGTCCATACCGCTGGTGTAGATCGTTGCCAGCAATCGTTCCATCGTATCGCTGGACGAAGTCGCTGCCGTTTCGAGCATATGCCTGACCTTCAGATAATTACCTTTCTCAGAGATGCGGGCGTCCCCCCACCATCCTTCCGTTGGCGGGATATCGTGCGTTTGAAGCCAGATTCCATTGCTATATTGAAAAAAATCCATTCCGGGCGACGTGTGTACATCAAAATTATGGGGATCGATGTCCGAAGCAGCCGGTTGTCCGACCACGCGGGATGAATGGGAAAGGAGAGGAAGTAAAAAAACAAAATGCAAGACAGTGAAGGATAAGGTTTTGACCGTCATGATGTGGTTTTTATGTGGTGAAAAAGGATAGGTTCATCGGGATCGGGAGGCGGGCTATTCGACCTTCAGGCTCTTCATGGGGTTTGCAATGGCGGCTTTAATGGAATGAAAGCTTACTGTTGCCAAAGCGAGGATGATCACCAATAGACCTGTCAGCAGGAAGATCCACCAGATGGAGCCTTCGCGATAGGCAAAATTGCGGAGCCATTTGTTCATCCAGATCCAGGCTATCGGTGTCGCGATGACCATGGACACGCTTACCAGTGTGATGAACTCTTTGGACAGCAGCAGGGTAATATCGGAAACAGAAGCGCCAATGACCTTTCGTACTCCGATCTCCCTTTTTCGCTGCAACGTAGTATAAGCGGCAAGTCCGAGAAGCCCCATACAGGAAATAAATATGGCCAATATGGAAAAGCAAAGGAAGAGACTTCCAAACTGTTCTTCGGCGCGATATTGTTTGGAAAATGTCTGATCTACGAAACTATAGTTAAACGGCAATTCGGGTACGAGGTAATCCCATTTGGATTTGATGTCGGCAAGTGTTGAAGAAACATTGCCGGCGGATATATTGAGCGACATAAACCCGGTATTGTCGGGAGCGACGCGGATCGTGAGCGGTTTTATAGCTTCCTGGAGTGACCGGAAATGAAAGTCTTTAATTACGCCGATGATCGTGCCTTCGCGACCCCATTGGGAAAAATGTTTCCCCACAATATCCTGAGGTGAGCTGTATCCGAGTTCTTTGACGACGGCTTCGTTCACTACCAATGATTTAATAGAATCAGTACCGAACTGCCTCGAGAACAGTCTTCCGGCGATGGCTTGGATCTCGTATTGCTTCAAAAAATCGAAGTCAACGGAATACATATCGAAATTCGCGGACTGCATAAGGCCGTTCCGATTTTCCACTTGCGTCGCTGCCTGGTCATTCGGGTAGCCGGGCAGTCCGGAGGAGATGGACGCCGACAGAACATTGGGAATCGACAATAGGGAGTTTTCTAATGTCATGTAATTTTTTTGAACGAAATCGTCATGCCGGAAGTTGATGACCAGCATCTGCTGTTTTTTGAATCCCAACGGCTGGTCCCGCATAAAGACCAGTTGCCTGAAGATGATCAGGGTCCCGGAAATGAGCGCGATGGAAATCGAGAATTGCGTAATCACCAGGGCTTTTCTAAGGAAAATGCCGCGGGTGGAAGAGGAATAGCCGCCTCTGACCGTGGAAGCGGGCTTATACCCGGAGATCACAAAAGCGGGGTAGAGGCCGGCGACGAGGCCGATGACCAGGCTGATCACAAAGAGGGATAAAATATCGATCGGGTGCCGGAACAGGCCATCGCTGATCGTTTTGCCTGCAAGTTGATTGAAGAAAGGGAGGAGAAGGAATGAGAGCAGCACGGAAAACAGAAAAGAGATCAGGCACAGCAGGAGCGATTCTCCCAGAAATTGGAAGGTGAGTTGTTTCCTGGAGGCCCCAAACACTTTCTTTAGCCCCACCTCCTTCGACCGCTCGACGGATTTGGCCGTTGTAAGATTGACATAATTGATCGCCGCCACAATCAAGATGAAGGCGGCTATTATGGAGAAGATATTTATGTTGGATCTGTTTCCGCTTTCGATACCGGAGCTCTCCCGTTCCGTGTCGAGATATACTTGCTTTAAAGGCTCCAGGAATATACTGAAAGCGGTGTTGTTCTTATCCGTCTTTCCGACATGGTTGAGCATAAAATCCGGAAACCTGGCCTCGAGCGTGCCGGGTTTGGATCCTTCGGGCAACAAAAGGTAAGTGTACCACCCGAAATTCCCCCAGTTGTCGTTCAGGCCTTTATTCAGGCTTTCCAGTGTGGTCATTGACACCAGCACATCGGCCTTGAAATGCGAGTTGTCAGGGATGTTTTTCATCAGGCCGGTGACCTGTGCAGTATACGTGCCGTTCAGTGAAAGGGTTTTTCCGACCGGGTCCGATGTTCCGAAATATTTACGGGCGGCGGTCTCAGAGAGAACGATCGAGAATGGCAGCTTCAAAGCACTGTTTTTGTCGCCTTCAATAAGGGGGAGGTCGAAGATCGTAAAAAGCGAAGAGTCTGCGAAAAGAAGGTTTTCTTCCTGGAATTTCACATCCGTCCGCTGGATGAGATAACTCCCGTGATATATTCTGGCTATTGACTGGATCTCCGGGAAATCGCCTCTGAGGTTGACTGCCATCGGTGCGGAGGTGCTTGCCGCGTGGATTAGTTCTGTGGGAGTCTTGATATCGGTCACCAGGCGGTAGATGCGATCCGCCCTGGTATTGAAATTGTCATAACTCTTTTCAAAGGAAACGTACAGGATGATCAAAAAAAACGCCGTCATGCCTACAGACAAACCGGCAATGTTGATTAGCGAAAAATACCTATGCTTCCAGAAATTCCTGATCGCAATTTTCAGATAATTTTTTAACATTACCGATAAGATTTAAATGGTTTACGTTCCGATCTTGCTGAGCACCGGTCCCGGAGCACTAATGTACGAAATTGTGAAAAACAAACATTGTCGGGCAGTAAGTTATCCTGCAAATTGCAGGGAATAATAATTGCTGTTTTCGGAGCGAGCCGCCATGCAACCGATTTTTCGTAATACCCGCCACGATAATTTCGGATACTACTAAGTGTAATTAATTTTTTTTGTTCCAAATTGTGCCTTCGAAAACGGCAAGTATGCATTTTTGTTGTTTGCCCGGGAAAAGATTGATACAGACAGTAGCGATAGCTTTGTCCCTTTCAAAACAATCCGAGTATGAGTAAATTTGTTCCAGGATGGTATGTGGTCTATACGAGGCCCAACCATGAAAAAAGAGTTACGGAGCAATGTTCGGAATCGCAGATCCCCCATCTTTTGCCCACAACCAGGGCGCTCAGGAATTGGAAGAACAGAAAAAAGTATGTGGATCTGCCGCTATTTCCCTCCTACGTTTTTGTCTATCTGAAAACCATTGCTGATTACTACCAGAGTATGCATCTTGCGGGTGTGTTGTATTTCGTCAGGAATGGCGGAGAGGTAGCAAGGGTAACCGAGACTGTCGTAAACAGCATCAAAGTGCTCATGGAGTTCGGGACGGAGATCACTGCTACGGACGAGCACTTTTTTCCCGGCCAGCAACTATACATTCAAAAAGGCCCTTTGACGGGAGTTCAATGCGAATTTGTAGAATACAACAACAAGCGCAAATTACTCGTCAGAGTAAATTTATTAAAAAGGAATTTGATCATGACCGTAGCTCCTGATTTTTTTGCGTCGGTACGTGATCTTGCATCCTGCTGAACACCATTATGAGCCAGGACAACAATGTTGAAAAGCCGCTGGTATCCTGTGTTTGCGTCACAAGGGACAAGCCGCAGCATTTGAAAAGAGCCATCGAATGTTTCAAGGCGCAAACCTATTCTCCAAAGGAGTTGGTGATCGTCTACCTTGACGACGATTTCAGGACGCGGGAGTTGATGCAGACGGTAACGGACAGCAATATCAGGTCCTGGGAGGTGAGTGCCGATCTCGGGCTTTCGCTGGGTGAGCAAAGGAACATCTCCGTTAGCAGGTGCAACGGAGAATATTGCTGTCAGTGGGACGATGACGACTGGTACCACGTCCGAAGACTCGAGGTTCAGCTGGATGCGGTGATCAGGAATTATAAAATGGCGAGTGTTCTCGGTATCGAGCTCATTTACGATTCTGTCAGGGATGTCGCATACCTCTCCCATATCGGTCCGTGGCCGGGTACGCTCCTTTGCAAAACCAGCGTTCTCAGGGATGAGATCCGATACCCCGGCATCAGTAAACACGAGGATTTCGAGGTCTTTAAAAAGTTGTGTAAGGGGAGTCTTGTCATTCCGGTGCTCATGCCCATCCTTTATCTTTATCACTTCCATGGAAAAAACACTTTCGATCCTGCTCACTTTGACACCTTTTTTGCGAGAAGTCAAAGGCTATCCGACGACGTTGGCAAAATGATGAAGGACATCTTCGATGGAAAGATGACTCCTGGTGAAGCGTCTGATCAGCTGGCCGGCAGAAATGTGTTGGAGCAAATGAACTTCTTTCACCAATGGTATATGTAAGGGCGCTTCCCTCCCGCGCCCATCCAGGTGATTAATTGCCTCAGTAAAAGATCCATTCATGAATAAGGATTTGAAATACCTGAAACCAAACGTCGTGATCGAACCTTTGGTGAATTCCTGGTATGCGTGGCCGCATTTGGTGTCGCCTCATACCGCGGCGCTGAATATTTCCAAAAGGCATGCTGATATTATGGAATCTTACCTGTCGAACCCCGAGGCACACGAACACGCCGTTAACAATCCGAAGATGCGGGGAGGCCCGTTCATCGACATCGACAGGTGCCGAATCGAAGAGATAAGGTCCCTGAAAGAGGGCACCCCTATCAGGTGCGGCGGTCTTTTCAGGCTGGCAAAAGCCATGAATGACCTGGACAAGCTGTTACAGGCGCACCCGAAGGGCTATTCCCTGGAACCCCTTTATGAGAAAGTGCCGGACGATATCAAGGGGTATGTCGAGCTCGTATACGATCTTCACAACAATCCTGCATATCGATTTTTCGAGAGCCTGTTGTATAACAGCGATTTTTACGACGATTCGCTTCAGTCAATACTTCTTTGGGAGACCACGAACGATCACCGGCCATTCAGCCTGAGTACTCCACGCCTGGATGAAGCCCATGTCATACGGCTAAACATCCCGTTCAGCCATCCGGGCATCGATCATCTGGCAAAAATGAAACGAATCCCTCAACCTGTGGACGACATAAAAGAATTGCTCAATATCCGGCCGGAACAAGCGGGGCTTTTCCAATCTTTTTTCACCGGAGAATCCCATCCGGTATACAATAGGTATGAGGGAGACAAAATACGGATGCGCTATTTCGGCCATGCATGTATCCTTGTCGAAACAAAGGACGTCAGTATCCTGCTGGACCCCCTTATCAGCTATTACGGATATCATTCGGACGTCGAACATTATTCCGATATCGATTTGCCGGACACCATCGATTATGCCCTTATCACTCATAATCACCAGGACCATATCTTATTCGAGACCTTACTGCCCCTGCGACACAAGATCCGGACGCTAATCGTCCCTTCTACGCGAGGTGGAAGGCTGGAGGATCCACAATTGAAACTGATGCTGGACAATATGGGGTTCCGGAATGTGGTGGAGCTGGATGAACTGCAAACAGTGAAATTTGCAGACGCCGCGATCACCGGTATCCCATTCATGGGCGAACACTGTGATCTCAATATCCAGTCCAAATTATGTTATCATGTCCGCCTGGGCCATTTCAGTCTGATGTTTATGGCCGACTCAAGGGTCGTGGAGCCCAGGCTTTATGACCACGTTCATGGCCTTACCGGCGACGTGGATGTCATATTTCTCGGCATGGAGTGTGATGGCGCGCCGTTAAGCTGGCTTTACGGTCCGCTCCTGCCATTCAGGCTTTCAAGGGAACAGGACAACGGACGCAGGCTGGCGGGGTCTGACTGCGCAAAAGGAATGGCGTTGGTAGATATCTTCAATCCAAAGGAGATGTATGTATATGCCATGGGACAGGAACCCTGGCTTGAGTTCATCAGCAGTATAAAGTATACCAACGAGTCCAATCCAATCGTTCAATCCGACAGGCTGATCGATAACTGCAGGGAAAGAAATATCTGTGGTGAACGGCTTTTCGGCGAAAAGGAACTACTCTACGAGAAGGAAAGTGTCGTAAGCGCACTGTAATTCCTATCAGATAAAGCACATATCATTTGTATGAAAGAAGCCTGTTCTTATCACCAGGAAAGATTGTGGTTCGTTGACAAATTCGAACGAAAAGTCCTGTATGAGGAAGGTCCTGTGTACCATAACCTGCCGCTGATCCTCGAGATAGCCGGGGCGCTTGACCCGGCGGTCCTTGAAGCAAGTATCGCCGGGCTTATTGAAGCTCATCCGATACTTGCCTGCAGGATATTGGCGGAGGATGGCAGGCCATTCCTCGCCAGTGCAGATCCGTCTGCTATTACGGTAGAACAGGTGACCCTGGAGCCGGGGACTGACGACAGGGAACGGTTAGGACATTATTTCCGGCTGATCAATACTCCATTCGATCCCGACAAGTGCCTGTTCAGGGTATATCTTGTCGTTGTGGAAGATCGCCGCCAGACCCTGATCCTGGTTGCCCATCATGCCATAGCAGACAGACATTCGCTGGCTATCATAAAGGAGAAGATCTTTAAGCGTTACATGAATGCGATCTCGGGGAAGGCCCCGGGGCAGGAGATCCCAGGGCCACAGTTTACGACATTTGTGCATTGGCAAAGGAACCTCTCCGAAGCGGTTATCGACGAATTCATGTTCAACTGCAGGAGCCGGCTGTCGAATATCCCTCCGTTATACTTGCATACAGATTGGCCAAGGAAGAAGATACACCTGTATAAAGCCGGTTTTGCGACCATGGAAATACCTGATGCGTTGAATAGGTATCTGGGTTCCTTTGTTCATAGCAGCGGTTCTAGCCGGGAAACCGTATTTTTGACCTTCTTCGTCCTTCTTCTGAACAGGTATTCCCAGCAAAAGAACATTACCATCGGCGGCTTTTCCAAAAACAGGGGTGACGAAGCGCTCCGCGATATGGTAGGCCCTGTATCGAATCTCATAGCCATCAGGACCAGCGTGGATCCTACAGGCAGTTTCATCAGGAACCTCAAGGAAACAAAGGAAAGTTATGAAAATTCGCTGGCATGCCAGGATCTTCCATTCGAGTTGCTGGTAGAGAAACTCGATCCGGGGATAGACATGTCAAGAACGGCACTTTTTGATGTTCTCTTTCAATATGAGCCTGAATCGGATAATGACCCGGACGGGTTTTGTTTCGATGTACGCGAGATCGGGATCAATTACGGTCTGGGAAAATATGACCTCAACTTGCTGGTACGGGACAGCGACCAGCGTGGCAAGCTCTTTCTTACCTACAACAGCCTTTACTTTGAGGAGGTCTCCGCAATGGCGTTCCTGGAACATTTTTGTAATTTGGCAACTCAAT
>Ga0302309_10001065_pt1 | contig 26635 bp, 26 predicted proteins | sample III_Palsa_N1_1_FD_200453 | JGI IMG/M metagenome (GOLD analysis project Ga0302309, IMG submission 200453) | Peat permafrost microbial communities from Stordalen Mire near Abisko, Sweden - III_Palsa_N1_1 | ecosystem: Environmental > Terrestrial > Soil > Palsa > Peat permafrost | place: Sweden... | reverse complement strand
ATGGACGACGATGAGTTCTCCAAAGAGGAGACTTTGCTGAGCGAGCTTGAAAAACGGAATATCAAGGCTTTTATGCGCCTGTACAGAGACTATGGCGAGGACCTGTTGATCTTTGCCTATGGTCACCTCAATGATCGCAGGCTTGCTGTGAGAACCGTAGATGAGTTTTTTGCGGACCTCTGGGCTGTGGTCCAGTTTACGGAGATCAAGCCGCCTATTTATAAATACCTGCTGGAGCAATTGCAGGGAATTTGTGAAAAAAAAACATGAGAACATGAAAAAATTCTATTTGTTGGCGGGGTTGGGTGTCGTTTGGGGGCAGGTGCTTTTCGCGCAAGCCTATGTCGGGCAGGTTGAAAAACGAAATGTCAGCCAGGCCGCGGCGGCGATACGACTGCCTTTTGGAGAAGGGGCTGTAGAAGATGCGTTAAAAGCCTATTTTTCCGGCAAAGGGTATAAGGCTTCGGACGCACGTGGCTGGATCCTCTACCGGGGTGTGCCGTTGGATAGCCTGGACAAGGATGGAAGTGACTTGTATTTTGTAACGGATATGCCGGATCGAAAAATAAAGGACCTCACGGTTTTGAGTGTCGTGCCTGCTAAGAAGACGCAGGGCATCGGGAATGGGTCGTTTGTAGATAGTTCCAGGCTGGATCAGGCGCGGGTATTCCTGGACAATCTGGCTCCTTTTGTACAGAACTATGGTACGGGGGTACAGGTCAGCACCCGCGAGGATGCGCTCAAGAAGTCGCAAAAGAAGATGAACGATCTGCTCAGCGAGCAGGAAGACCTCAATAAGCGGCTGCGGCGGTTACAGAGTGATCTTGACCAGAACAAGGCGGACCAGATCAAAGCGGGAGCCGACTTGCAGTCGAGCATCAACGCCAACGACGAAAACAAACAGAAAAACCAGAAGCGCGTCAGTAAATTGATTGACGAGCAGGGGAGCCTGGAGAAGAAGATCAGGAAGACTCAAGCCGAACTCGATGATAACAAGACTGACCAACAGCGGCAGCAGACGGCGATAGCTCAACAGCAGCAGGGGCTGGATGCCGTGAAGCAGAAACAAAGTCAATGATTTTTTGGCAGGAACCCAGCAGGTAGTAGTGTCTGGGGTTTATTAGGGGGTTTCGGAATGGAGCAGACATTCCGGCCCCCTATTTTTTTCGTTGGGAGGGTCCTAACTCTCGCAGAGGGCTTTTATCTGGGCCAGGATGGGGTCCCAGCCGCCGCCGTCGACGGTATGCTTGTAGCGCGCCGCCCCTTCGGCAACTGTGCTATAGTCTCCCGACGAGACTTCGAGCTGGGTCTGATCGCCCTGTTCGGTGAATTGGCAGGTCACGGTCAGGTAGTTTTCAGGGAGATCGGGTATTTTGGGGTTGTTGGGGTCGATAATGGTGTAGACGAGGGACTTACCGGGATCGATGCTGACTATATCGCCTTTTACGGCGATCATTTCGACACCGTTGAAAGTGCCTTTCCAGATGAGGGGACTGCCGGGTTTCCAATCGGAAAGCGCCTCACAGCCAAACATATACTTTTTTGTCTGTTCGGGGTTGGTGAGGGCATCCCAGACTTTTGCTGCCGGAGCATGGATGCTGATCGTGTTGGTGACAACGAGGGGCTGAGCCATAGATTTGTATTTTGTGGTACAATGATAGGTCAATCCCGGCCGAAGGGATTGCATTTTAAGGAGTTTTTCTAACGATTGGCGGAGCGCGGCGTTCCGCCGAATCGCTTTTTGAAGGCGTTGTTGAAGTGCTGGGGGGTGGAGTAGCCGAGTTCGGCGCCGATCTCCGCGGCAGTTTTTTTTGTATCCTGCAGGTATTGCCGGGCAAGCAGGAGGCGTTGTTCGGCGAGATAGCCGAAGACGGTAGTGTGGAAGAGTTCTTTGAACCCGCGTTTGAGCTTGTATTCGTTCAGGCCGACGGTGCGCGCGATCTCGGAAAGATTCGGTGGGCAATCAAGCCGGTCGTTGATGAGGTCTCGGACGGCTATCAGTTTCTCTTTATCGGCGGGCATTTTTATGAACTCTGGTTTTTGCTGCATGGCGCGGTCGCAGGATTCCGCGCAGAGGACGAGCAGTTCGATGCTTTTGGAGAGGAGGAAGAGTTGCTGAAGGTCTCCTTTGTAGGGATGGTTGATGATCTGGTTGATCACCTGTTGGATAGCGGGGTCCACCGCGCCCCATTCGTCGGTGAGGATGGCGCTTTTACCTTGAAGGATGTCGTCGGCGAAGCGTTTGAGCAGGTCGCTGGCATTGTTCGTGAACCGCAGGAAGGTGTCGCGCGGGAACTGGACCCCAAAGGTTTCGAGTTCCAGGGTGCGGGGTTCCACGGTCATGTCGAAATCTTTTGAATAGAGGATGTTGTGATGGCCGCCGATGAGGTGAAATTCTTTTTCGAGCTGCTGGTGGCGGAAACTATAATTGCCGCGAAGACCGATGTGGAGGCGGATCACGTCGGCGTTGTGGTTGCTGGCGCTGAAGCCGGTGAGGCTGTTGAACCGGGAAGCCGCATGGCCCAGGCGGATGCCGTCTACTTCCCATACGAGGGATTCGCGGGTGCCGGCATCGGTGACGAGGTGTTGTTTGTTCTCCATGTGTGGACTAAGTTACGAAACTTAGGCGGCTGGTTGCATGCCGGTGGAGATGCCGAGGCGGTTCCAGGCATTGATGACGATGATACACATGATGATCTGGCCCAGGTATTGTTCGTCGAAGAGGGCGGCTGCCTGGTTGTAGGTGGCGTCGGTGACGTGGTTATGGCTGATGAGGGTGATCTCTTCGGTGAGGGCGAGGATAGCGCGTTCTTCCGGGGTGAAGAAGGGCGTCTCCTGCCAGGCATTAAGCGCGTAGATGCGTTGTTCGGTCTCGCCGGCTTTGCGGGCGTCCCGGGTATGCATATCGATGCAAAAGGCGCAGCGGTTGATCTGGGAGGCCCTGATCTTGATGAGGTCTTTGTGGGTTTGGGTGAGGCGGGTGGTGCCGAGGTACTGTTCCATGGCGACGATCGCGCGGTAGCCTGCGGGTTCGGCCTGATTGAGTTTGATCCTTGTGGACATAGTTGTATGTTTTTGACCATACAAAGTTGAGCCGCGGCGTGCATCCAAAAAATAATCTGGATTAAGATCATTCGGATCTCAGCATCTTCACCGGGTTGGTTTTAACGGCCTGCCATACTTTGATCCCGGAGGTAATCGCGGCAATCACAAACAGCACGATGACCGACCAAACCAACGAAATCGGGCTGACACCCGCGTTTATTTTGAAGATCAAATCCAGCAGGAGCCTGGTGAGAGACCAGCCGGCGAAACATCCTACAAAGGAGGACAGGATGAAGATCCAGAAATAGCCCTTGTTGATCAGCACGAGGATATGGCGGGGACTTGCTCCCACGACCTTTCTCAGGGCTATCTCCTTCATTTTTTTGAGGGCGGTCAGGGAAACGAGTGCGAACAGACCGGTTGCGGTCAGCAGAATGCTTATCAGGCCGAACCACAGGAAGATCGTGGCGACGCTGTTGGTGACGCGGTAGGCCTCGGCTTTGATCTCGTTCTGATAGAATCCGTTGAAGGGTTTGGTGGGGTAGAGTCCTTCCCAGGTATCCTTAACTGCTTTATATACGCCGGCCAGGTCGTTTGGTTTTGCCTGTACGATCAGGTGGGTGTACGTATTCTCTTTGCACAGTTTCAATGCCGCGGGTTGCAGGGGTTCGAAAAGGACGCCGGTGTTGAAGTCCTTCAATACACCTACGACCGTAAAATAATCGGCGCCCAGGTGGATCCTTTTCCCCAGGGACTGGGAAGGCGTCCAGCCAAAGGTTGCGGCCATTTTTTGTGTGATCAGCAAGGCGTTGTCATAATCCGATTCCATGTTGGGTTCAAATCCTCTGCCGGCGACGACTGTCAAGCCCATGGTAGCCGGATAATCCCGGCCGACCTCCAGAAAATTGACCTCCTTTTTTGCGGCATCGGCTTCGGCTATAGCGTTCCGGTAGGCAAAGCCGATATGACTGCGGGTGCCTGCGGAGGCCGTTATCCCATGCATAGCAGACAGCTTATTTTTCAAAGCAGTATAACAGGTGGTGTCGGGCAGGTAGACACCCATGCTGCTTTCGATGTTGTAACCGTAATCATAGTTGCGTTGAAAGTCCGCATTGCGGGAAAAGCCGATGGCAGCGGTCACCGTGATGATGGCGATGGACAATTGCAAGCCGAGCATGATCCGGGAGAACAGGTTGGTTCCACCGAATTTCACGCTACCCCTGAAGATCGAAGTAGGGTTGAAGCGGCTCAGGTAAAAGGCCGGATAACCGCCCGCCAGGAGGGTAGCCCCAACCAGCATATAGACCATGAAGAGTTGGAGCGGGGTGTCGTGCAGATAGTCGGCCTTTACGTCAACCCATCCGAACATACGGTTGAAAACAGGCAGCCACCAGCTGTTGAGCACCATCGACAACAGCATGGACGCTGCTACGATGACACAGCATTCGGCCAGCACCTGTCCCATCAATTGGCCGTAAGTGCTTCCCATGACCTTGCGCATACCGATCTCTTTCAGGCGTCTTCCGGCATAGGCAACGGTGGTATTGGAGAAATTGAGGCAGGCCGAAATAAAGATCAGGATGGCCAGGACGAGCGGGCCATAGGTGGCGGCGTCGTCCGGCCGCCCGTGCAGCCAGTTGTTACCGATCCTGTCCGGGGACCAGGAAGCGCTTTCCCGGTTAGTAACCAATCTGAAAGCGGAGACCTTTGCGTCTTCCCTCGCCTTATTCTGCAGGGGCAGGTATCGCTGCATTTCCCGTTCCAAACGGGCCGCGTTTGCCGGATCGGGGATATAGAAATAGGCGGCGGCAAGGAATAGGGTCCAGTCATCGGGTTGGAACTTTGTTCCATCGTCCTTTAGCAGGTTGTCAAAATTTGTGAGAAATCCGAATTGCAGGGTCGAATTTATAGGTATGTTCTTTAATACTCCCTTTACCGTCAGTACCCGGGAATTGGAATCCCCGGCATAAAAGGTCAATTGTTTGCCGATGGGGTCCTGGCTGCCGAAATATTTTGTTGCCGTGTTTTCGGTGATCAGCACGGCACTTGGGTCACCGAGATCATGTTCGCCGGCGATCAGGGGGAAATTGAACAGGTCAAAAAAAGCCGGGTCGGTAAAATGCACCGTTTCGGAAAATGTTTCCTGGTTCCCATACCTTACATTAACGCCCCGTTGGTGTACGCGCACTGCCTGTTGTATACCTGCAAAATCGTTTTTCGCCATTTGTACGGCCGGCATGGGGAATATGCCCCTGATCCCGTCGCCATCCTTTTTGTACGTCAGAGCGCGATACACCTGGTCGGTATGCTGGTGGAAATTATCATAACTGAAGGCGAAGCGATAAGTTTGGTATCCCCAGATCATGGCGGTGACACCGATGGCCATTCCCACGACATTTATGACGGTATAGCTCTTGTAGCGGCGCAGGTTGCGGATGATGATCTTGAAGTAGTTCTTGAACATGGCAGGTGTTTGCCGGTGGCTACTAAATCTATGCCCAAATCCAAGGTCATTGATTTACAATTCAGTAGTGGGAACCGAGTCTTGCTGTTGGCCCGCTATCGATACAAAAGTGTCCGCTATCGATGCAGGGCAGTCGGACGGCCGCCCAAGTCAGAGGGGCGGCGGAGGTCCGACGGGTGTCGACTAGCTATTTGCGGGCTCTAATCTTGCTGACGAATTCGGGAGTGAAGCCGAGGTAGGAGGCCACCATGTATTGAGGGATGCGTTGGACGAATTCGGGGAAGCTGGTGGCAAAGCGCCGGTATCGCTCTTCGCCGGTGGAGGAGTGGATATAGAAGAGGTTTTGTTGGGTGGCGGCGAAGGCGCGTTGGACGACAAGGCGGAAATATCGGTCGACAAGAGGCAGGCGGTCACAGAGGTTAGTGAAGGCATCACGGTCGAGGATGGCCAGTTCTGTCGCTTCGATTGCCTGGATGTTGAAGCGTGAGGGCTGGCGCCAGTCGAGGCTCTGGAAATCGGTGAGCCACCAGTTCTCGATGGCGAACTGGGTGATCTGTTCGACACCGTCTTCCCGGATGAAATACATGCGAAGGCAACCGTGCAGGACGAAATAATTGGCGGTGCAGACCTGTTGTTCGCGGAGGAGCCATTCCTTTTTCTTCACTTTCTTATAGCGAAGGGCGGCAGTGACAGTGGGGATGTCTTCCGCCGTCAGCGGGACAAATTTATTGATATGCGTGATGAGGGCTGCGAAATGATCCGACTCGGTCATAGGACGGACAGGGTTACTTTGACGATATCGTCCGCGGTCCTTTTATCGATACCCAGTTTGATCTGGACGGTCAGGCCCCAGAGGCAGTTAATCAGGTAGCGGGCAAAGGCGCGGGGCTGATGGGAGCGGATGATGAGGCCCTGTTGCTGGCCGCGTCGGATGGCGCGGTAGAAGGCGTTTTCGATGGCCTGCCGGTTCTCCTGAACGATGGAGGCCACTTCGGGGTCGTGGGGGGCTACTTCGTTGAGCGTATTGACCATGAGGCAGCCTTTTTGTTGCCGTTGTTTTGCGGCATGTTCCCAATGGCCCCGAAAGATCCTGCGGATGGCGGCGGCAGTGTCTTCCGATCCGTCGAGGTAGTTGACGACGAATTCCGTTTCTGTGTCGCGGTAGCGCCGGAGGCATTGAAGAAAGAGACTGTGTTTATCGCCAAAGGTGTCGTAGAGACTGGACCGGCTCAGACCCGTGGTATCGAGGATATCCTGCGGCGGGGTGCCGTTATATCCCTGTTGCCAGAACAGGTTAGTGGCCTTGTCGAGTATCTCTTCCTGATCAAAGGACTTTGTGCGCGGCATGGCTAGCTTTTTTGTTGCGCAAATTTAAGGAATATGAAGAAGATTGAGCGGTTCAAAGCCATTTCCGGATGATGCCGATCTTCCGGGCCTGGGCCGTCAGCAGCCAGCTGAGGAGCAGGGAACATGTAAATGTGCCGGCGAATTTTACCAAGGCGGGCAGGGCCAGGGGCAGGAGGAGGAATTGGCACCAGAGGACGAAAATATAGTGAATGAGATAGATACCGTAGGCGTTGGCGGCCAGGGAATCCCAGGTCTTTCGGGCGCGATGGGTGTGGCGGCGGAAGATGGCGAGGAAGGCGATGGAGCTGGCGGCGCAGGACAATGCCCAGACGGGCCGGTAGAGGAGCCGGGCCTGGATCTCGGTGATCCGGCCGCTGTCGGCGAGCGCACCAATGGGTAGCCCGACAAGCTTTAGGGCAGTGTAGGCCAGCAGGCAAAGGAGTGTCCAAAGTGGCCCTTTTTGCATAAAGCCCGAGCGTTCGTCCAGGAGCCCATTGTCGGTGCCGGCGGCGCCCAGTAATATCCCACCTAAAAAATAGCCGAAATAAAGGAGGATGCGGCTGAGCTGGATGGCGAAGGGGCCGAGGCTGATCCAGGCCGATCCGCCGAAGAGGAGGACCAGTGGGACGAAGAGACAGGCGGTGATCAGCCACCATCCTATCCATACCCGGACGGGTTTGCCGGCGAGGGTCGCCAGGCCTGCTGAGGCTTTTTCGAAGCCGGGTCGCCACCAGCGGTAGCCTGCCGCCACGATCAGGTTGAAGACAAACAAGGCCGCGATGAACCAGGGTGGTCCTGCGGGCCAATGTTCTACACGGATGTAATCGACGAGAAAAGCGTGGAGGTCGTAATTGCCGTGTGCAAGATGCCAGGAGCTGAGGTAGCCCAGGGGCATGAGGAAGGTGACGGCGATGAGGAATGGGACAAAGAGGCGGAAGAAGCGGTCGCGGATAAAGGTGCGCGGGCCCTTGCGCGCGAGGGCGGGCAATACGAAGATGCCGCTGATCAGGAACATGAGGGCCATGAAGAAGACGTCGTTAAAGTCTTCGAAGATGTCGAGGCTGTAGGAGCGCATGGTATCGACGATGGGGTGGGTGGACGCGTTATAGGCCTGTTTGTTAAAGCTGGCGAAGGTCGTATAGGCGAGGGAAGAATGATGCGCCACTACCAGCACCGTTATAAATGCCCGGCAATAGTCCAGCCAGATCGCGCGGTCCCGGGGTTTTGTCATGCGTGCGGTATTGTGACCGGTTAAACGACCGGGTTGGGAAAATGTTACATTGCAGGGCGCCGGAATGCAACATTCGGCCGCCGAAGGGAGACTTAGCATTGAAAATCATCCAAATGAAGAAGCTCATTTATACGCTGGCGCTGGTAAAGTTCATTCTTCCTTTCCTGTTGCAGCACGGCGCCTATGAACCTCACCGGGATGAGTTCCTTTATTTGGCGGAGGCGCGGCATCTGGCCTGGGGTTACCTGGAGCTGCCGCCGGTGTTGAGTGTTTTGTCGCTGGTGAGCAACGCGTTGGGCGGCACTCTTTTCTGGATCAGGTTCTGGCCCTCGCTGGGTGGGGCGCTGACCTACGTGCTGGTAGGCAGGATGATCCTCTTATTGGGCGGGGGCAGGTTTGCGCTCCTGCTGGGGTTCCTGCCCTTCGTATTTGGCTATTTCGTGCATGTGCATTTTATCCTGCAACCTAATTTCCTGGAGATGCTTGCCTGGACCACTATGGTGTATGGCCTGATGCGGTATGTCCGGTCTGGCGAGCCTATGGGCTTATACATTGCCGGAATAGGGTTTGGGTTGGGGATGATGAGCAAATATTCGGTGGCTTTTTTCGCGGGCTGTCTGTTGCTTGGGTTGGTGTTCACTCCCGAGAGAAAGGTGTTCCGGAACCGCCATTTTTACTATGCCTTGCTGCTGGGAATGGTGCTCTTCCTGCCGAACCTGGTCTGGCAGGGGGTCCATGGCTGGCCCATCTTCAACCATATGTTTGAACTCAGGAAAGAGCAATTGGACCAGGTGAGCCGGCTGAACTTCCTGCTGGATCAACTGACGTATAATCTGCCGGGCCTGGCCTGCTGGGCGGCAGGATTGTATTGGCTTTTTGGCGGGGCGGAGGGGAGGCAGTATCGCTTTGCCGGATGGGCGGTCGTGCTGGTACTGGCCTTTCTGGTATTGTCGAAGGGCAAGAGCTACTATGCCATGAGTGCTTACCCGGTTTTGTTCGCTTGCGGTGCTGTCTTTCTGGAGCGGGTTACGATGCTGCGCCGTGGCTGGCGATGGGCGCTGGTGATCTTTTCGGTTGTAGCGGGTTGTTATATCGATATGATCACTCTGCCGATGATGGCGCCGCAGCGGTTGGTCGACTTTTATACCCGGCATCCCAGTTATCGCCGGCTAGGTTTTCTGCGCTGGGAAGATCAGCGGGATCATCCGCTGCCACAGGACTTCGCGGACATGCTCGGCTGGAAGGAGATGGCAGTGAAGACAGCGAGGGCGTATCATTCGCTTGACAGTGCGGGCATCAATCATACAGTCATCGATGGCGGCAATTATGGTGAAGCCGGAGCTATGGATTATTATGGGCCGGCGTATGGGCTGCCTGCGGCGATGGGAAGGGCCGCTAACTACCTGCTTTGGACGCCGGTAGATTTCTACAAGCAGGACAAGTTCATTCTTTTGACGGACTACCGGGCTGAGATGCATGATGATTTCATGAAACTGTTTGCTTCGACGGAGTTGGTGGACAGCATTACTACTCCATTCGCAAGGGAGGGTGGCAGCATTATCATCGTGATGCAGGGGCCGAGTGCGGAGGCGCGGAAACAATGGAGTGGCCACTATGAGGAGGCGAGGCAGAAGATCTCGGTGTTCAATGGCCAATGATCTTTAGCCGGTCGATGGCAGGGTCTTGCTTCTACGTCTGCGGATGAACTGCCAGGCGATGGCGGCGGAGAAGAGCATACCGATAGAAAGGTAGAGGGGGAGGCCTATCTTTTCGGAGGACTGGATGGCGCCGGTGAGGGCTACAGTGTAGATGAGCAGGGGCAAGAGGAATAGGGCTACGAGGCCTGGTTTACCCAGGGGGATGCGGAAGGGGCGGCGGATATTGGGTTCTTTGGCCCTCAAGGTCAGGAGGGCGAGGAACTCGAGTGAGAGGCCGGCACCGTAGAGGATGATATCCATGATGATCAGATCGGAGAAGGTGAAGAGGACGAGGATGCTGACGACAATGGAAGAGGCGATGATCGAAATATAAGGTGTTTTGAAACGGGGATGGAGGGCGCAGAAGCGGGCGGGCAGGAGCTTATCGTCGGCCATGACCTGGGGGACGCGGGAAACGGAGAGAAGGACGGCCGAGTACAGACCGAGTGTGCTGGCCATGCCGCCTGCGGCGATCAGCATACCCAGCCAGCGGCCGCCTACGAGTTGGCCGAGGAGGGGGAAGCCGCCGTCTTTCAGCGCGACGATGTCGATGCCCGAGCGATTCACGGCCAGGGCGGAAAGGGTATAGACGGCGACGGTGGTCAGGAAGGCGGCACAGACCGAGACAAAATAAGAGCGGATGGGGCGGGAGACTTCGCCGGCGTAGGTGGTGGCGTTGTCCCAGCCAATAAAATTCCACATGACGGTATAAAGGCCGAGTGAGAGCGCGGGGAAGCCATAGGGCGTATTGGGGTTGGGGGGAGGCGGAGTTGCCGCGGGGTGGAGGAAGGCCAGGCCGAAGACGAACAGAAAGGGGACGAGGACGATGATACTTAGCGCCATCGACACCCGGCCGACGGGGACGATGCCGATGATATTGAGCAGGGCGGAGGCCCAGATGATGGCGAGACAGACCGGTATTTTGTAGACGGCGATCTCCGGCAGGAAGAAGGAAGCGTAGCCAACAAATAGGACGGGATAGATGGCCAGGTCGCAGAAGGTGTAGAGCCAGGTCCACCAGCCTTCGAAGAAGGCCCAGCGGAGGCCGAGGGCGCGTTTAACCCACTGGTAGTAGCCGCCGGTGATGGGCATGAGGCTGTTGAGCTCGAGTACCGTAAGGATGGTGGGCACATCCCATAATAGCGGTGTGATGAGCAGAAGGATCAGGGCGCCGTGGTTGCCGACATAACCGAAAAGGGATTCCAGTCCGTAGGGGCCTCCCGAGACGGTGAAGAAGATGACGGCGGCGAGATGGAGCGCCCGGAGTTTGCCGGGTGATCTTTTGCGGGAGGGCATTTATAAAAATAAGGCAAAATCCCTAAAAATCGGGCGGTCAGCCGGGACGCGAGCGGCGATAAGGGGTGATATCTGACGAGTTGCGTAGGATCGGGCGATGAGCAGGAATCGCCGCGGAAGATGGCGGCATTTCCCTGCGTAGCGGTCGTGCATTTTTTTGACGATGTCGGGGCCGGATGGCGGGGCCTGGCGGAAGGCTGTCATGGCAAAAAGCAGGGAGATGAGGAATATTCTACTCATGTTGGGTAGTGCGGCCGGGGCTTTTTGTTTGGCGGTGCGCCTTGTAAGATACCAAAAAATCCGGCACGCAGTAAGCAGGGTATAGGTATGCCTATGCTTAAAAAATACCCCTTCTATATCAGGGCCACCGTCATTCTCTTTGGTCTTATTCTCTCCAGTTATGCGCTTTCCAATCTGCAAGATATCCTTGTGCCTTTCAGTTTTGCGTTGTTTCTCGCCATCCTGCTCAACCCCCTGGTAGACCGGCTTGTGGGGTGGAGGCTCCCCAAGGTGCCGGCCATTTTGGTAGCGTTGTTGGTCGCCATCGTCGTCATCGGCGGGGTTTGGTATTTCCTGGCTACGCAGATGATGCATTTTACTTCGCAGATGCCGGCATTGGAGAAGAAGACAACAGACCTGGTGTCAAAGATCCAGCTGGACCTGGCGAGAAAAATACCATTGGAGACGCAGAACCAATATATAGCCGAGGCAAAGGCGGGTATTAAGCCGCTGGTGGGGCGGACCCTGGGCTCGGTGGTGGGAACACTGACGACAGTGTTCCTGCTGCCGATCTATACCTTTTTATTACTGTACTACAAGACGCTGATACTGAATTTTCTTTACGAGATCTTTGCGGAGGAGAACAAGGCGGAGGTGGGGGCGGTGTTGAAAAAGGTGCGGGGGGCGATACAAAGCTATATGTATGGGCTGCTGATCGAGGGGTTGATCGTGGCGGCGTTGAATACGATCGCGTTGTTTATCCTGGGGGTGCCGTATGCGATCCTCCTGGGGATATTGGGGGCCATCCTCAATATGCTGCCGTTTATAGGGGGGGTGCTGGCGGCCTTGTTGCCGATCGTCGTGGCGACGATCACAAAGGATGGGTTGCATACACAGATCGGGGTCGCCATCAGTTATATCGTGATCCAGTTCGTCGATAACCACTTCCTGATCCCGTATATCGTCAGTTCGAAGGTGAAGATCAACGCGTTGATCTCGATCGTGGTGGTCTTGCTGGGAGGAGCGGTCTGGGGTCTGAGCGGGATGTTCCTGGCTATCCCGTTTATTGGGATATTGAAGATCATCTTTGACCGCATCCCGGAGATGCAGCCCTGGGGGCGATTGTTAGGGACAGAGGTGGATGTGCGACGGACCGGGGTCAGGCGCCCCAGGACAGCGCGGGTATTGAGTGATAGCAAGGCGGCGCCAAGATCCGGAGGAAAGAGAAAGTAGGGGACGGTCACGAAATAAAATGCGGGATGAAGCGGCTGAGGTTGTCGGTGACGAGGGTATTGCTTTCGCGAATGCCCATGCCCGCGGGTTCCTGGCCGATGATCCAGCTGCCGAGGACGGGGTAGTTGCCGTCGAAGTCGGGGAGCGTGAACAATTGTTGGTAGATATGGCCTTCTTCGCCGTATTCGCCGTCGGTTTGTTGTACAATTTTCTGCCCGCGGACAAGTTCGATGTTGGCTCCCTCGCGGGAGAGGATGGGTTTTTTTACGTAGTCGGTCAGCCTGTCGGCCTCGAAGTAGGCAGGAAGCAGGTAGGGGCAATTGGGATAGCGTTCCCACAAAATTGGAAGGATGGCTTTGTTGGAGAGGATCATCTTCCAGGTGGGCTCTATCCAGAATGCCTGATTCCGGTCCGTGAGCAGGTTGACGCCAAAGTCTTCGTGGACCATCCATTCCCAGGGATAGAGTTTGAAGATATTGCGGATGGGTTCTTCCTCCATGTCTGCAAAGGTTTCGGTATTGGTGTCCCAGCCGATCTCATCGATAAAGAGCAGCTTTGTGTCGAGACCGGCCTGGATAGCGCAGTCGCGGAGGTATTCGGTGTTGGTGAGGTCTTCGAGGGAGTCTTTTACGCAGGCGAAATGCAGTTGGCCCGGATGGAGATAAGCCTTCAGCACTTTCCAGTAGGCGATGAGTTTTTCGTGGATGCTATTGAATTGGTCGCGGTCTTTATCGAAGTCCTGGAGCCAGAACCATTGTACGATGCCTGCCTCATAGAGGCTGGTAGGTGTATCGGCGTTGAACTCAAGGAGTTTTAGCTGACCATCTTTGTAGCAAAGGTCGAAACGTCCATAAATGGAGGGGGCGTCGTCGTTCCAGGTCTTTTCGATATAGGGAATAAAATTCTCCGGGATGGCGAAGCGGTGATAGAGGTTGTTATCCATCACATGCTGAACGGCATCGAGACAGAGCCCCCAGAGTTCCGCGGAAGCTTTCTCGATCTTGAGGATCTCCGCCATCGGGAATTCATAGCAGGCGCTTTCGTCCCAATAGGGGACGTTGGCGGTATGGAAGCCGAAACCCAGTTTTTCAACGGCCTGCTGCCAGTTGTTGCGCGGTGCTATGCTATGACGTTTCATGGTTTTTTTGTTTTAGGAGGATGCGTGGGCGCCCTCGCCACCTTCGCCGTGGGCGCTTTCGCCGAAGCCGCCGCGGACGATGCCGCTTTTTGCTTCGTTGGTGCCCAGATTACTGTGTTCACTGATGGCATCGGAGAAATACCCGACACGTCGGTAGTGCCCATTGTAATAATTTCCATAGGGGCGAAAGGCGAAATACCAGAGGCCGGGGCCAGTGGGATGGTACGCGCGGGCGTAGGGTGCGGAGGTATCGCTCCGGATATAGACCTTATTGCCGCTTGTCCATTGTTGGTCGGCGTTGCGATGGCAGGAGGCCAGGACGGCAGTGAGGAGTACCAGTTGGATATGACGGGTCTTTTTCATTGGAGGGTCATTTCAGGGTGATGAAGATCTGGTAGTCTTTTTTTATCGAGTCGAGGGCGGGAATGGTGTCGCGGTAGCTGATGGTGGTGTATACGCTGTCATGCAGCCATACTTTATGGCTGGTGAGGATGACATCGTGTGTGCTATCCGCGTGGACGACGGAGACGCCGGTCTCGATCGAGCCTTTTCGGTCTACCGACTGGGTCTGGTCTTCGGTAGAAGGCGATGAATAAGCGTAGCCGATCACGCAGGCGACGGCGACAATAAAGGTGAAAATGAGGAAGAGCACGATCGCGTTCTTTTTGGTCATGGTCAGGATGTTAGTGCGGCGTAAAGATAATCGGCGGCGGCGGCCTGTCGAAATCAAATCGGGAATGCCGGATGCCGGCCCGGGCAAATGGAAAAGTACACGGGATGAGCGGCAGAGCGGTGGATTTTTGGTATTTTCAAGCATGTATAAACCCTATCTCCTTGTCGCCCTGCGCGTTCTGCGGCGTAATAAAGCGTATTCCCTGTTGAACATTGTTGGGCTGTCCATTGGCGTGGCGGCCAGTGTGCTGATCTTCCTGGTCATCCGTTGGGAGACCGGCTATGACGGCTATCATGAAAACAAAGACCGGGTATACCGGGTGGTGACCGACGTGTTGGGGCGGAGCAATGGAGAAATCGTAGAGACGCATGCCTATGCGCCGTTGGGGCTTGGCGATGTCGTGCGAAAAGAGATGCCCGGCTTGGAGAAAGTCGCGGCCGTCATGAAGTATTCCGCCTGGCAGGCGCATTTGAGCGCGAAGGGCGCGCCCGATCAAAAACGTTTGCTGCAAAAGGAAGTGATGGTTGCCGAACCGGCGTTGTTCGATATGCTGGATGTGGAGTGGCTGGAAGGAAATGCCAGTAGTTTGAGTGAGCCGTCTACGGCAGTGTGGTCTTTGCGGCCGTGGTGTTGGGCGCGTTGCTGGCGCAGCTTTCGCTGCCCTGGCTGGACCTGGTGATGGGAAAGCCTGTGACGGCCGATTGGCTGCACTCCCCCAGTCTGCCATTGTACTTGTTGGCAGTTGCGCCGGTGATCGTGTTGCTGGCAGGGTTTTATCCCGCGGTTGTCCTATCGGGTTTTGGGGTGGTCGAAGCCATCAAGAGTCAAATATCCACGCGGACGATCGGCGGTTTGTCGCTGCGTAGGAGTCTCGTCGTCGCACAATTTGTCATCGCTCAGTTATTGATCATCGGCACTATTGTCGTCGTACAACAGATGCAATATTTCAGGACCAGGCCGATGGGGTTCGATCAACATGCGATAGCGTTGCTGGAGCTGCCGAGTAACAGCGTGGACGTCACGCGTCAGGGTTATCTGAAAAGTCTGCTGTTGGAAGTACCGGGGGTGGAAGCGGCCAGTCTCTCCAACGAAGGGCCGGCGGGGGTGTTGCCGGACACTGCCCGGCCGGAGGTATTGGTGAATGAAACGATGTTAAAGCGGTTAGGGGCGCGGTCCCCTTCAGATGTGATCGGAAAGTCTCTGGCGCTTGGAGATGCTTCATATGTATATCGGGTAGTGGGGGTCGTGCACGACTATCATCACCGATCGCTGCGCGAGGCCATCGGACCGGTGGTGATCCAGCCGGAGGGCGGCGGGTATAACTTTCTGACGCTGCGGATGCAGCCCGCGTCCCTGCAGGCGACGACGGAGCGGGTGCGAAAGGCCTTTGCCAGCGTCTACCCCGACTACCTGTTCGACTGCCGCTGGCTGGATGAGCGGATCGAACAATTCTATAAGACAGAGGAGACGACGGCGCAGTTGGTTAAAGTTTTCGCCGCGCTGGCGATCCTGATCAGTTGTTTTGGCTTATATGGGCTGGTGGCGTTCCTTGCGGTACAGAAGACGAAGGAAGTAGGCATTCGCAAGGTGTTGGGCGCGTCGGGTGGCAGCATCGTGCTGCTGTTCAGCAAGGAGTTCACGTTGCTGACGGCGTTGGCCTTCCTGATCGCGGCACCGCTGGGCTATGCCGTGATGCAGCACTGGCTGGATGGCTTTTATTATCATGTTCCCCTTGGCTGGGGCGTATTTGCGCTTACGCTGGTGGGTTCCCTGGCGATCGCCTGGATAACCGTGGGGTATAAAGCGCTGCTCGCCGCATTGGTGAATCCCGCGAGCAGCTTGAAGGGTTAAAGTAGGCTTTTTTCGGAGTGGAGCTCGGGGATCTCGACGTCGGCAAAACCTTTATCCAGCAGCCGGCGGCTGAAGGCCTGTTGTACATCGTATTCGCCGTGGACGATGAAGACGGTCTTTACTTTTTTAGGGTCCTGGCAGGAGAGGAACTTAATGAGATCTTCATAGTCGCCGTGAGCGCTCATGCTGCGGATGCTACCGACTTCGGCATGGACCTCGTGGAGGACGCCGAAGATGTGTACTTCTTTTGCGCCTGCCATGAGCCGGCCGCCGAGGGAGTTGGGTTCGCAGTAGCCCACGAGCAGGATGGTGTTGCGGCTGTTCTCGATGTTGTTGCTGATATGGTGTTTGACGCGTCCGGCATCTGCCATGCCGCTGGCGGAGATGATCACGCAGGGCTGATCGCGATAGTTGAGCAGTTTGGACTCCTCTACCGACTTTATGTATTTGAGTCCCTTGAAATCGAAGGGGTCCTTGTCGGTTTCGAGTACCTTTTGAATGGTGCTATTGAAATACTGGGGGTAGTTCTTGACTATTTCGGTGGCGGCCACGCTGAGCGGGCTGTCGACATAATAGTCCAGATCGGGGAGGCGGTGATCTTCTTCGAGTTGATTAAGGGCGAAGAGGAGTTCCTGAGTGCGGCCCACGCTAAAGGCGGGGATGATGAGCTTTCCTTTCTTATGGAGGCAGGTTTTTGTGATCCATTCGAGGAGCATTTCGGGTGTGGTCGCCACGGGATCGTGGAGGCTATTGCCATAGGTGGATTCTATGAGAATATAATCCGCCTGGGGGAAGGTCTCGGGCGAGCGGAGGATGACGTCTTTGTAGCGGCCCACGTCGCCGCTGAAGGTGAGGTGGGTCTCCCTTCCATTTTCTTTTATTCGGAGGTGTACAGCGGCGCTGCCGATGATATGACCGGCGTCGGTGTAAAGGACTTCCACGAATTCATCGATGGGGTGCCAGGTCCCGTATTCCACGCTGACGAAATGGTCCATCGCGTTCTTCGCGTCCTCTTCGGTATAGAGCGGTTGGAGGTAAGGCTGGCCTTCGGCCTTGCGGCGTTTATTGGCATATTTGACTTCGTCTTCCTGGATGCCGGCGGAATCTTCGAGGAGAATGCCGGTGAGTTCGCGGGTCGCGGGGGTGCAGAAGATCTTGCCTTCGAAGCCATCTCTTACGAGTTTGGGGATGAGGCCGCTGTGGTCGATATGGGCGTGCGACAGGATGAGGAAGTTCACTTGTGCGGGTGTGAAGCCCCAGTTACGGTTGAGGACATCCGATTGTGCGCCCATGCCCTGGAACATACCGCAATCGAGCAGGTACTTTTTGCCGTTATCGAGTGTGAGCAGGTGTTTTGAGCCGGTGACTACGCGTGCGGCGCCATGGAAAGCCAGTTTCATATTAGACGTTTATACAATGATGTCAGGAGCGATTTTTTATTTTGAAGGACCAAGTTAGGGAAAATTCGGCCACGATATCACCATTGCTGCTGGTGCCTACGGAGCGGGCTTTTACGATTTGTGCTTCGCCGGTAGCCCGGGCTTTAGCGATGGCGGCACAGATGGCGGGGCCGTCGTTGCAAAGAAAGCGGGTGGGGCCGGTAGCTTTTTTTGTGAATTGGATTTCCATCCCGACGACGAGCATGGAGACAGCTGGTTTGCTTTTATAGATGGTCGCCATGGCGAGGATGCCGGTGCTCATTTCGGCCGCCATACAGAGGCAGGCGAAGTAGGTCGATCGAAAGGGGTTACGGGTGAACCATTTGTAGGGGACGGTGACGATGCAGTGGTCGGGGTCGGCTTCGGCGATGCGAAGGCCGGCGAAGAAAGCCGATGGGAGGTTTGTGAGCAGGTAGAGCCGAAACTTCAACGGGTTGCGGACGATCGAGAAGAAGGGGGATTGGGGTTGGTCCATATATTAGTTTTTATTGATCTCTACGATGGTGGTCACGACGCTGTTGTCGTCGCCCTGTACGGTGAATTGCATATTGCCCTTGGCGGAGCTTTTGAAGACGGTATGCCGGACCATGTGTTCGCCGATGGCATTGTTGACACGGGTCGCATAGTCCTGGCCGGGGTTGGCGGCGATGCTGTTGTTGAGGGCATACCAGTCCAGTTGTTTTTTGCTGACGACTACGGCGATGACATCGCGAGTGCCGATGGAGTCGGGTGTCATGCTCTTGTCTTTGGGAAAGAGGCGGTAGCCGGTGATGCCGCAGAAAGGCGAATATTTTGTTTTGGATGGGTCGTCGGTTTTCGGGTACGGGAAGAGGGTGTAACTGGTACCGTCGGTCTCCTTGCCGAACACATACACGTAGCACTCGGTCGTATTCCTTACCTCCATTTTGAAGCGGGTGCCCTTCTTTACGGGATCGATGGTCTCGAAGGTGTTGCCCGCTTTTACCTGCAACGGGATATAGTCGCCCGAGATGGTCTTTTTTCCTTCGTAGTGCACCTGCACGAGGCCGACTTCGACATCGAGGGGCTCGGCGGCTGCGGCACCTGTCTTTGACATGGGTTCGATGCCATAGGCTTCGCGCACGAAGAATTTGAAATCGGGGTAGCGGACCCAGGCGAAGCCGTTGTTGCCCCATTGCGGGCCCCAGCTGTTCATGAGGAGGAAGGCGCCGCCATACTTGCGGTCATCGTAGCCCACTACGCATTGGGCGTGGCCGCCGAAACCCATGAGGCTCCGGTCTTCGTCGGTTGGAGTCCACAGGTCTTTGCCAAGCATCGGCTGCATGTAGCTGCCGCCGACCTGCATACCGATGACGACGGGGGCGCCTTGGGCGATGTTCTCTTTTATGGCGTGGAGATCGATGGCGTTGTTTCTATCGCCAGGAGTGAGGCGGTTGAAGCCGCGCATCTTATATTGCCGTGCCTGCTCGAGCTCTTGCTGGTCGGGTTGTTTGGAGCAGTCCTGGTCGCTGTAGGGGAATTGGTCGTAGGGGATGGAGCCACTTTGGGTCATGAATTCCATGGCTCTTTCTATGTAGGAGCCGTCGCAATTCTCGAGGCCGATCTGGTTGTAGAGAAAGGCCGGGCTGAAGCGGAGGCTGTTGGGGTCGGCGCCGCTGCGTGCTGCTTCTTCGATGGTACGGGCGGCATAGGCGCTGCTCCAGGCTACACAGCTACCCTGGTGACCCTGGTCGCCGACGGAAGGGGCGAATTTTTGGAGGTTGGCTGCTTCGGGGAGCGGGTTCTTTGTGGAGTCGTCGGAGAGCGATTCGTAGATATTTGCTTTTTCGAATTGACGCGGGTCGAGGTAGCCGCCGGTGAAGAGTTGTTGGGCTGCGTTGTGGAGGAGGCCGCCCTGGCCGCCGTTGCAGGCGCCGCTTCGCATGAGCAGGTATCCGCCACCGAGGATGAGGAGCAGGAAGATGAGACCGCGGCCGCGGAAGATGCCAAGCAGGAGCAGGAGCAAACCGAAAATACCCCCTCCCCCATCGTCGTTGCCGCCACCGCCGAATCCGCCGCCACCAGGGGAATTGTCACCACTGTTCTCGTCCGGGTCCCGGGGGTCGTCGACCATACGGATAGGCATGAGGATACATTTTGTTAACAAAAGCCACCGGAGGTGGCTCGCCCGTCAGGACAATTATTAGCGCTTTGCAGGAGGTACGTTAAGTTTTTTTTAAACGTACCTCCTGCATGTAAATGTAGGGATTTTTGCCTCACATTTACTGCATGAAAAAAACACTACCGCTTCTTCTGATGTCGGCGCTTTCGCTTTGTTTTGCGTCGTTTGTCCGAGCGCAGCAAGTTGGCGCGGGCCCTGCACCTGCCCGAAACCTGATCATCTTCCTCATGGATGGTTATCGCTGGGAGGAATTGTATCGCGGGGCCGATTCGAGTCTTATGTTCGATACCAAGTATAACAAGACCGATTCGGCATGGACTGCTAAGAAATACTGGGCGGGGAATGCGTCTGCACGTCGCCGGCTGTTGATGCCTTTCATCTGGGAAACGGTCGTGGCCAAGGGGCAGTTGTATGGCAACAGGGATCTGGGCAGCCTGGTCAATGTGAAAAACAAGTATCAGTTCTCCTATCCCGGGCGCAGCGAGGCTTTTACGGGATACTATGATTCGGCGGTCAACTCCAATGATTATCCTGATAATCCTAATACGAATGTGTTGGAGTTTATTGATAAGCAGGCTGCGTTCCATGGGAAGGTGGCCGTCTTTTCTTCCTGGGATGCGGATGCGCGGATCTTCAACCGGCATCGCAATGGGATGTTGGTGAACATATATGGGGAGGATGTGACTGGTTCGCTGACGCCTTTGCAGGTGGCCGCGAATGCGTGGCAGCACATGCTGCCGGATATATTTGGGGGAGGCGAACGGCTGGATGCGGGGACCTTTGCATTAGGCAAGGCCTATCTGTTGGCGAATCATCCGCGGGTATTGTACATTGATCTGGGCGATCCCGATGATTTTGCGCATGCCGGGGATTACGGCAGCTATTTGGATGCGGCGCATTATGCGGATGCGATGATGAAAGACATCTGGACGACGATCCAGCAGGACCCTTTCTATAAGGATCAGACGGCGATGTTGTTGTTTCCCGATCATGGTCGGGGTTTGGGGCCGCAGTGGACGGATCATGGAGAGGGTGTGGGGCCGAGTGGGCAGACGTATTTTGTGGCGCTTGGGGCTGGGGTTTCCGCTAAAGGGGAAGTGAAGGGGGGCGAACAGATCTATCAACAACAGTATGCGCAGACGATAGCCAGGCTGCTGGGGTTGCGGTTTACGGCGGAGCATCCGGTAGCGGAGGCTTTATCGCTGAGCGCGCGTTAGGGATCGAGCACAAGCGGCGACTCAAGACATGCGAGCAACGGGAGGCAACGCTGACACTAATTGGTCAATAAGTGTAGTGAGCAGTATTTGCTCATGTGCTTCAGAGATGACACAGAAGGGACTTGTTGCATTGAGGCGGAGTTCGGTGGAATTGTCGCCCGGAATTGCTGTACCTCCAATGATAATGCCTTTGGCGGGATAGTGTATCGTGAATTTTCCGCGGTCAGTATTTTCAAAGACAAGCCGGTAACAATCATGGGCGGCAATGGTTTTTCTTAAATGAGTACATAGCTGTTGGAAACTCAAGTCAAATACCTTTGTCATGGTAACAAGGAGTAGGTGTAACCACGTGTCAAACCCAAAAACAGGCCCGGTTAATTTACTAGTGAAAAAATGACAGGAATTACATAATTTTCTTGTGTTTTTATAATGGTTTACCATTACGAATTCATGTACGGCGCGCTGAATACTACCATACAGAAGTGGAACTGAATCCACATATTGATTCGAATTTTCCACAAATGACATCAATTTCGGGCGGTCACAGGTGTGGCCTGACATTTGCGTGGGGACGCCCACTTTTATAATTCGATCTGGTTGCGGAGGAGGTCTTGGAATTGGTCGCGGCGACGGATGAGGTGGGCCTGGCCATCCTTTACGAGGACTTCGGCGGGTTTGTAGCGCGAGTTGAAATTCGAGGACATTTCGAAACCGTAGGCGCCGGCGTTGTAGAACACCAGGTTATCTCCCTCGCGTACTTCGGCGATCGTGCGGTCCCAGGCGAAAGTGTCGGTTTCGCAGATATTGCCCACGACGGAGTAGCGTTTTGTCGTGCCGTTAGGGTTGCTGATATTTTCGATCCGGTGGTAGGCGTCGTAGAACATGGGCCGGATGAGGTGGTTGAAGCCGCTATCGATGCTGACGAAGGTTGCCGCGTCGGTTTCCTTTATAACATTGACGGTTGTGACGAAATAGCCGCATTCGCTGACGAGGAATTTGCCCGGCTCGAACCAGACCTGCAGGGGACGCCCGCCGGGACTGGCGCCGTTTGCATTTGACGGCGCCCAGATGACCGACCCGTGATTGGCGAAGGCGTCTCTGACTTTTTGGGCGAGGTCTGCGATGTTGGTTTCGGTGTCACCTTCTTTGTAGGGCACCTTGAAGCCGCCGCCGAGATCGATAAACTGCAGCTCTTTGAACTGCGGGATGAGGTCAAATAGTATTTCGATGCTTTTGACGAAGACGTCGGCGTCTTTGATCTCGCTGCCGGTGTGGATATGGAGGTCCGCAATGTGGAGGTCGTATTTTTTTACGAGGGCCAGGATCTTGTGGGCCTGGTCGACGGGGATACCGAATTTGCTCTTATCGTGGCCCGTCGAGATCTTGAGGTTTCCGCCGGCCATGATGTTTGGCCGGAGACGGACGCCGACGGGGTAGCTGTGACCGTATTTGAGTCCGAACTTCTCAAGATTGGAGAGGCTGTCGATGTTGATGATGACGCCGAGCTTTTGGGCTGCTTCGATCTCGTCAAAGCCGATACCATTGGAGGTGTAAAGGATACGTTGTTCGGGGAAGCCGGCGTGGAGGGCCAGCCGCACTTCATTGATGGAGCTGCAGTCGACGTTGGCGCCGAGGCCATGAACGTATTTTAGGATATTGATGTTCGTGAGTGCCTTGCAGGCATAGAAGAAGACGGTGTTGCTGTCTTTGAAAGCCGTGGTGAGCTTTTGATATTGTTCGCGGATCTTTTCCGCGTGATAGACGTATAGGGGTGTTCCGAATTGTTGGCCGAGGGCTATGAGGTAGTCGGGGGTTAGCTGTTGAGACATTGTCGTGCGGGTTTAGGGGTGGGCAGGGGGGTCGGCGGCTTCGTCGTCGGCTTCGAGGCCTTCGCCTCCGTCGTCGTCTTCATCAGACTCGTCGGAAGCGGGGTCGTGGGTTTCCTTTTCGACGTCAAAGCCGGCAGCTTCGTCGTCGCCTTCTTCATCGGCTTCGCCAAAGGCTTCTTCTCCTTCGGTTTCGTCCTCTTCGGTGGGCTCGGCGGCGAGGTCGTCGTCGGCGTAAGGGGGGATGGAGTCGGCGGTTGCGTCGGGGTCGGCGGCGTCGAGAATGGTCCCGTCGCCTTCATCGGCTTGTTCGTCGGATTCCTCGGTGTCGGGGGCTGCTGTGGCGGGTGAGCCTTCGGTGCCGGGGGCCGGGGTTGTGCCTTCGAGCAGTTCGCCTTGTTCGGAAACGCTGAAGATGGGTTCGCCGTCTTCCGTCAACCCCTCGCGGTCGGCCGGCGGCGCCTCTGTTGCATCTGCACCGGGCGTATAATTGATGAGGGTCGGTTCGGCCAGTGACTCTATGAAGACCTCCTTGAGTTTGGGCAGGTCTTCCGCCGAGTTAATGCCGAAATAATCCATAAAAGTCTTGGAGGTAGTATAGATCAACGGTTTGCCCACCATATTCTCGTTGCGGCCCGAGATGACGATCAGTTCTTTTTCGAGCAATTTCTGGATGGAGTAGTCACTGCTGACGCCGCGGATCGATTCGATCTCGCCCTTGGTGATCGGTTGTTTGTAGGCAATGATCGAGAGGGTCTCGAGGGCGGCGGAGGAGAGACGTTTTAGGAATTTATCGCCATTGAGCTGAGCGACAGTCTTGTGGTAGTCCTTTTTGGTCAGGAATTGCCAGCCGCCGCCACTTTCGCGGACCTCGAACGGGTAAAATTCGGAAGCATATTTTTCGATGATGCCGTCGAGCGCCGTCTGGATCTGCTCAAGCGTGAGCTTTTCTTCCATGAAGCCGAATGCGTTGTTGATGAGCTCCGTAATCTCCATGGAGGTCAGGGGCTTGTCACTGGCGAAAACCAGGGCTTCGATATGCGGGATGATGTTTCCGATTTCCATATGCTTGATTTTCGTCCGGCACCCAACCGGCGGGGGTGCTGGGATTGACCTACCCCTGGAGTGCGGCAGCCCCGCTGACGATCTCCGTGAGTTCGGTGGTGATGGCGGCCTGGCGCGCGCGGTTGTAGCTGAGGCGTAATGCCTTCAGCAGTTCATTGGCATTTTCGCTGGCCTTGTCCATGGCAGTCATGCGTGCGCCGTGCTCGGAAGCGTTGGCGTCGAGGACGGCCTTGAACAACTGGGTGTTGAGGATCTTGGGCATCAGCTCGGCGATGAGCGTTTCCCGGTCGGGCTCGAAAACAAAGTCGACATTAGCGGTGCCGTGTTTTTTTTCAACTTTGGGGATGGGCAGGAATTTTTCCACAACAAAGCTCTGGGTGGCGGCATTGCGGAACTGGCTGTAAACGAGTTCCACCCTATCGAATTCTTTGTTCTCGAAGGCTTTGACGGCGGCCTGAGCAGCGGCCTGAACGTGTTCAAAGTCGAGGTTGAGGAAGATATCTTTATAGGTGTCGGAGACTTTGTAGTTATTTTTGGCGAAGTGCTCGTAGCCTTTTTTGCCCATACTCCAGATCGTGAGCTGGCCTTTTTGGGCCTGGGCGGCGTATCTTTCGGCGATGGCGGCCTTAGCTGCTTTTATGACGTTGGCGTTGTAGGCGCCGGCGAGGCCGCGGTCGCTGGTGATGACGATGAAGAGGATCTTTTCGGCGGGGCGTTCAACGGCGAGGTCCGTGCCCAGGTCGCCTTCGGAATTGCTGACGATATTGCTGAGCAGTTCCTGGAGTTTCTGAGCGTAGGGGCGCATCTGGATGATATGATCCTGGGCGCGGCGCAGTTTGGCCGCGCTGACCATCTTCATGGCCTTGGTGATCTGTTGCGTGTTTTGAATGGACCTGATCCGGTTGCGTACCTCTTTTAGTTGTCCTGCCATGGTTTGAAAGACGATTTTTATACTGTGGGCACCCTGCCCACAAAATGGCTGCAAAAATAACGTAAACGGTCGAGAAATCCATTGTTGGGGGGAAAACGGGGGAAAATTCCGAAATAATACGGATTTTTGCGTGAGCCGCTTCCAGCGGCTCGTCATATCTATCAATGAAAAGAAAGAGCAATTCTAACGAGAGCAAGACCGGAAGCGGCATCGGCAATACTGCCGCCACCCGCAAACCCGGCAAGACAGGAGCGACAGGGATCATCAAGAGAACCGATAAAGCTGAGCGGCCCGTGCGTACGGGCAAGACGGGGCCTACGGGTATTATACGGGAGACGGGTAAGAATGGGATGGAGGCACCCGGCGGGGCCGAGACTGCTGCCGAGGCGGTTGGGGTTGGGCATTCGGGCGGAGCCGGTAAGGGCCGCCGCGGGTCGAAGGCTGCATTTGCGAAGAGCGGGCCGCCGGCCCTGGCGAAGGGCAAGGGCGGAAAGCATTTGCCTGTAATACTGGTGACCAACGACGACGGCATCGGTGCCCCTGGGATCCGCAATCTGGTGGAGGCGGTCAAAGGGCTGGGTAAGATCGTCGTGGTCGCGCCGGACAAGCCGCAATCGGGGATGGGACACGCCATTACTATCGGCAACCCCTTGCGGTTGACCCCCATGCACCATGTGTTTGACGGGGTGGAGGCCTGGCAATGTTCGGGTACGCCCGTAGATTGCGTCAAGCTGGCGGTCGATAAGGTGTTGCGGCGCAAGCCAGACCTGTGTCTGAGCGGCATCAACCATGGCGCCAATCATAGCATCAATGTCATTTATTCCGGGACGATGTCGGCTGCTGTTGAGGCGGCGATCGAAAGCATCCCGTCCATCGGATTTAGTTTGCTTGATTATAGTGTCGAAGCGGACTTTGGCCCTGCCCGCAAGTATGTACGCAGGATTGTCGAGGAAGTTATCGCTCATCCACTGGATAAACACTTGATCCTCAACGTCAATTTCCCGGCTGTACCGGATAGCCTGATCAAGGGGATCAAGATCTGTCGCCAGGCATATGCCAAGTATGAGGAGGATTTTGTGGAGCGGAATGACCCGAATAATAAGAAATACTATTGGCTGACGGGTAAATTTGTCAATTTTGATAAGGGTCGGGACACGGATGTGTGGGCGCTGGAACACAACTATGTGAGCGTGGTGCCTGTACAATTTGACATGACGAATTACGTTCTTAAGAGCAAACTTGAAAAAACGTGGAAATCGTGATATTCAAAAAAGACAACCTCCGGTTGGGCCTGGCACTCGGGTTAGTGGCACCTATCATCAGCCTTATCGTTTATTATTTTGTCAAGTTCTATCCGACTTTTTCGTTCAGGGATTTTATGGCGTTCATCCGGGACAATAAGTCGCAGATCACGGCTATTTCGGTGCCGTGTTTGGTGCTGAATATTGCGCTTTTTACCATTTATATCAATTCTCATCGGGATCAGACGGCGAAGGGGGTTTTTGCGGCGACGTTGATCTACGCGATTGTGGCGTTGCTGTTCAAGTTCATTTAGTGAACTTTAGGAGGGTCATTAGAGCAAATTCTTTTGGAACATCCTTATAGAGACCTTATTTTTGCACTCCTTTTTGGAGGAACGATTGCCCGATAGTATAATGGCAGTACAACTGATTTTGGTTCAGTTTGTCGAGGTTCGAATCCTCGTCGGGCAACAAGTGACCCGCGACGTAAGTCGCGGGTTTTGTTTTTGTGGTAGCGGGGAGAGCTTCGCTCTCCAAAGCGGACACGAAAACAAAACCAGCCCGGCCTAAGCCGGGCGTGGT
>Ga0302309_10001063_pt1 | contig 26645 bp, 24 predicted proteins | sample III_Palsa_N1_1_FD_200453 | JGI IMG/M metagenome (GOLD analysis project Ga0302309, IMG submission 200453) | Peat permafrost microbial communities from Stordalen Mire near Abisko, Sweden - III_Palsa_N1_1 | ecosystem: Environmental > Terrestrial > Soil > Palsa > Peat permafrost | place: Sweden... | reverse complement strand
GGTCGAGTGTCTCAGGCAAAGGTGTTTTGGGACGGCTGGCATGGTACGCAGGGACATCGCTCTGCTGACTGCTGTCAACAGCGCTGGGCTTGGTGGACTGTGCGGAAGGGTTTTGGGCGTGCACGAACCCAACGCCGAACCCGGCTAGTGCGATAAAAGATATTGCCGCCACAACGATCGCTTTTCGCATCATTCGTACTCCATCGGCCCGGGCGAGGATTTTAGCGTGCAGGCCGCATTGCTCCGTAAATCGTATCACAACCGTCTTTTAAACGAATCGGGGTTCGCTTTTAAGGCGCTATATCTCTTGCCCAATTTGCGGGGCAGAATCAGCGGCTGATGAATCGTGCGGTGGAGGAAGCGAACATGCGAGCGCGCCAAGAACCAAAATCACGGGATAACAGACGATCACGTAGCGAGGCTCGACTGTTTGCAACTGCGTTAGAAACAACGTGCGGAGTACGACGAACGTAACCAGAAAGGCCGTGGCGGGCAGTCTGCGAAAACGCCACGCACCCAGTAACGCCATACCGAAATAAGCAAAGTTCAAGGCTCCAAATCCCAATGTCACGCCGAAGTCCGTTCGATTTCTCTGCCAACTTTCCGCAGGCGGCCACAAATTTCCGGAGTACGGTAGCAATGCGATGCGCGGCGTAAACCACATCGTCCCCATCCGAGCCAAGGGGATCGCAATGTACGTCCTGAGGGGCCGGCGCGCGCTTCGGTCGTGCGCGATCACCGCGAATTCGTGATCGAGAACGGGTGTCATCTGTAGGTTGCTGTTGTAGCGGTCTAGCAGTGCTTCCACGCGAGCACGTTCGGTACTCGAATCAAACGCGGTTGAAGGCAATTCTCCGATCCCAATTGGTTCTTTTCCAAGCTTCCAGGTCACAAGGTAGGCTTCGCTAAATCGAACCATCCACGTCCCGGTCCAGGCATAAAACCCGCGGGGGATAAAATCCCCGTAGGTTTCTGCATAACGCGGGGACAGAAATTCCACACGGCCCATTGTTCTTGCGTTCCGCCCCGCCCAGGGACTCAAAGTAAGAAACAAGCCGGCAGACATCCAGGCCACGGCCAAAAACAATTTCGACCAGTTTTTGCGGTGCCGCCAGTAAACCGCAAGCACGAATCCGGCCGCGAGCAACAAAAGCGGCGCCTCCGGTCGTACCAAAGTGCCTAGGCCGACGACCACCCCTGTCAGCAGCCACCCCGCAGCGTCCGAAAATAATCGCCTGCTGTCTGGGCGCGGGCTGGAAGAATCCGTGGACCGGCCAAGGGCTGTCACAAAAGTTAACACAGCCAACGTTGTGAGAAAGGTTGCCAAAACTTCTGTGAGAATTACGGCGCTATAGTTCGCGGTAAGGGGACAAAGTGCGGCTAGCCACAAGGCAATAGTTGCCACGCGGGTCTTGCTTCGAACGGGAGCGATGTGTGCCGCAATGATGGCGGTCAAGACGCAAGTCATCAAATCGACGACTGCTTGGGAAAGCATAACTGCTTTGCTCGTTCGTCCAAATACGGCGTAGACGCCGGCAAGAAACGCAGGGTATCCCGGCATACGCATATCCACCGACACTAATTGCCCGTGAACGAAAAGTCCGTAGACTCCGTGGTCAAGCCAGTTACGGGCGAGCTCGTCGTAAAATTTTGTATCACCTGCATAGAAGGGAAAATGGATGATGAAAAACAGGCGCAAAGCCAGCCCGAGTAACATCGCAGCCACCAGATGCTTGCCGGACAAATGGCGAAAGAGCGTTGAAGCTCCCTTCGCATGGCCCGTCGATAAATTAGCACCGTGGGTTGTGGAAGTATTTCCGGCAAGCATCAATTTTCGGTGAAGTGAGTCCTGGAAAGAAGCGCAACACTTTCCGGCAAGCGATCGAATCAAGACAAAGCTACACTAAATTGTATAAAGCTGTACAGCAACGTTTCGTATCTGTATCGGTTTTTGTTAGTATCTTCGTTGATGAGGCAGCAATTTTTGGGGCGAAGGGTGATGGCTGGTGACGGACGAGCGAAGCTCGCTTGGAGGTCTTATGGAATCACAGGAAGGAATTTCCCTGCGCGTGAATAGTTCGTTCAAGTTTGTCGGGACATCGTTATTTTTATTGGCTTTGGCCGCTCTGGCATGGGCTGGTGGAGACCCATGGAAAGTCAAGCCATACCAACAGTGGGATGCCAACGACATTAAGAAGATTTTTATGGATTCACCTTGGTGCAAAACTGTGCAGATCGACGCCACTTGGAAAACCGGCTCCAAGTATGAAATGTCGGACGACGGTGGGATGGCTCTGAAGACGGGACAGGGCAGTGGAGGCGCGGGCGATGATCCTAGCGCTCGCGGGAAGGCCACTTTCGCGATTCGGTGGGCTTCTGCTCGGACGATTCGTGAAGCCGGATACCGAAACGCTGTTCTCGAAGGTCAGATGAAACCGGAAGACGCAGAAAAGCAACTCGCGCAGCCTTTGGCCGTATATCAGGTATTTGTGGGAGGCCGGGACATGACGCCATTTGACTCAACAGATGAGACGACGTTGCAGGCGACTACCTTCATCTCCGGAAAAAAGGCTAAGCAAAAAATCCTTCCGCTTAAAGTAGCGATTCAGCGCGGCCCAGACGGAAAGAAAATAACTGGTGTCGTATTTGTTTTCCCCGAGAAGACGGGTAACGGAGAGCTGACGGTTGGCCCTGACGAAAAGTACTTGGATTTTGTATGCGTTCCCGCAAAAGCAAGAATTCAGACTACCTTTGAAATTGCAAAGATGGAAGATGCGCAGGGGCGGGATCTCTGAGGCCGCTCGCCCAAGTTTTTGGCCGTCTATTCGTGGTGACGAAGACCTGACCGCATATTGACTTAGTGCTTCGTGAGTCCTACGTGTTGATAGTTGGACCCGAGGCCAGTTGTCAGTAAACTGATGATGCAGGAGGGGTAGGAAAGCGGTTGACTCCGGCGGTCTTGAAAACCGTTAGGCCCGAAAGGGTCTCGTGGGTTCGAATCCCACCCCCTCCGCCAGCCAGTCTGAGGTTTTCTCTCTGTTCCGATCATCCGGCGGAATCCCGGAACTCCCGGCCTAATTCCGCGGAATTCTCCAACTCGTCGGGTCCGTTAGATTCCCGACGCTGCAGCGACTTCGTACCTTGCGGGCGGGATACCGGACGCAGGCATCCAGAGCAACGGCGAGAGGGGGCTCCTAGGCGACGAATTGACTACATCGAACTAATTTTGATGTATCGCACGAGGTCGGGGAGAACAGCTACACCTGCAACAACAACAACCACGGCAATTGCGCCAATCACGAAATATCGCATGTGGGCTCCTGACATTCCTTCGATGGTTATTTACAAGCTGGTTGCGCGCTGATCATACCAAAATCCAAGTGGGTGAACATACAGGAAGGTGTGTATTTCTTTGCTCATGGCGGCAACGGGCGGGATTTCACGGAAGGTCCTTTGCGGTCGTGGTGATAACCAGCTTGCCGTGTTTGACGCCGCGAAGACTCAGGATTCCATTGGCCAAATCGTTTAGCTCCCCACCGCGGCCCTTCATTATGACGACCTCGAGACAGTTGTGATGGTCTAAATGCACGTGCGTCGCGGCAAGTACTTTGCTACCAGCTCGATGTTGTGCTTCCACCAGCTTCTCGGTGAGATTTGGGCGATGGTGGTCGTACACGATGGTCAGCGTTCCGACCACCAGTTTGTCGGAGTCGGCTTCCTCCGACACTAGATGATCGCGAATCAAGTCCCGCACGGCCTCCGATCGATTTTTGTAGCGCTTCTTGGCGATGGCTAGGTCAAACCTCGCAAGCAAATCCCGGTCTATCGAAAGTCCCGTTCGGGCTAACTCTGACATATTTGATCCTCTGCTTGGGAGTCCACAAGCTATTCGCTCCGGCTGAGCCCTCGTGTATAGCACGCAGGACGTGCAGGAGGCCAGATTCAGTTGCTGCCTCCCTTCCGAGAATTCGGGCTGGCCACAGGAAAACCCCCTATGACAGTATCAGGGGAAACCTGATAGCACGATTATCTGAGACGTGTTACACACGCCGTCGCATTAAGTAACACGATTTCCAGAGTCGTATGTGGAGAGGTCATGCGATTCAGGCGCTCGACGGGCGGGTTGCACACGCGCATGGTGGCCCTGATCATTCTGTTTTGTTCCACAGCTTCGTCGTGGGCAGCGGCAAATGCCCAAGGAATCACTCAGCTATCAGGAACTGTCGTTGACACGTCTGGCGCGGTGATTGCCGGGGCTACCGTGCAGGTTCGAAGCGCGAAGAGTGCTGTACAAATCACGACACAGTCGGACACGTACGGCTCCTTCATTATTTCTGGACTCTCGGCAGGTGATTATCGACTCGTGGTATCTAGTCCCGGTCTGGAAACCAAAGAAATCCCCGTCACTATAGCGGCCGCTGAGGCGCCGGCCCCGCTGCGCATCTCTCTGGCTGTGAGTTCGCTTAGCACCACCATAAACGTGAAGAGCCGGGAGGATAGCCTCATCGGAATTGCCGATTCCGCCACGCAGGGAACGGTGGGCGCGACGGAAATCCAGGATCGTCCCATCCTTCGTGCGGGAGAAATTTTGGAGACCATTTCCGGTGTCATCGTCACGCAACACGCCGGCGGCGGCAAGGCCAACCAATATTTTCTTCGCGGCTTCAATCTCGACCACGGCACGGATTTCGCCATTTTCATCGATGACATGCCGCTTAACCTGCCGTCGCACGCGCACGGCGAAGGATACGCGGACATGAACATCGTCATCCCGGAGTTTGTGGAGCAGGTGAATTTCGAGAAAGGTCCTTATTACGCTGATGTCGGCAACTATGGTTCGGCTGGCTCGGCCCATGTGGAATATTTCAAGACGTTGCCCCGGAACTTCTTCCAAGTAGAGGGCGGCATGTATGGCTACGGGCGGGCTGTTTTCGGCGTATCGCGAAAGCTCTTCAAGGGCAAGCTGCTCTACGGCGGGGAGGCGTATCACGATAACGGCCCCTGGACGACGCATGAGGATAACTATTACAAATACAACGGCCTGGTAACCTACAGCCAGGGCGGAGAAACGAACGGTTTCAGCATCACCGCCCGGGCTTACCGTGGAACATGGCACTCGAGCGATCAAATCCCCGTTACCGCCATACCCCTGGTCGGTTTCTTTGGCGCACTGAACCCGACGGACGGTGGCGAGTCACAGCGTTATAGCTTGCAGGCTGAATGGCATCGCAGCAGCGAAAATTCCGAGACGAAGGTCACGGCCTACGGATTTTATTATGATCTCAATTTATTTTCTGATTTCACGTACTTCCTGGATGACCCCATTAAGGGCGATCAGCTCGAACAGCAGGACAGGCGCTGGGTGGCGGGGTTTGACGCACACCACACGATTTTCAGCACATGGTTTGGCCGCAAGGTGGCAAATACGTTCGGCCTGCAGCTCCGCAACGATTGGATCCACAACGGCCTTTTCCGGACGGAAGACCGTGTGCGCGCGGACAAGAATGATATCAACGCCTGCCATGACGAACCCATCCCCGAGTGCGTTACCAATCCGAATTTGACAGCACTCTTGCCCGCGGACACGGATTTGAATAAATTTACCGACACTATGGTCGGTTTTTATGTGGAAAATAAAATCCAGTGGTCGGAAAAATTTCGCTCGGTGGTGGCCCTGCGCGGCGACGAGGCAATATATAACGTCACTAGCTTGACTCCCCCTTATGTCGCCACCGAATTGCCTGGCGCTCCGGTGGTCAACTTCGCGAAGCTCAATTCCGGCACGGCCAGCAAGTTCCTGCCCAGCCCCAAAGCGAGTTTGATTTTCGGCCCGTGGGCCAAGACTGAGTTCTATATACAGGGAGGATTCAGTTTCCACAGCAACGACGCGCGTGGCGCAACGCAAAGGGTGGAACCGATTTCGCCGGCCAATCCTTTCCCCACGTCCAGCATCCCAATTTCCCCCCTGGTCCAAACCAAAGGCGGGGAAATCGGCGCGCGCACTTCGGTCGTCCCACATCTGCAAAGCACCCTTTCGCTCTGGTATCTCCATAGTAACTCCGAACTGCAGCAGGATGGCGACACGGGAGGCACGGTGGCTTCGGAACAGTCGAGCAACCGCTATGGCGTCGAATGGGCGAACTTCTACACGCCACTGGAACATTTGGCTTTTGACTTTGACCTTGCGGGCTCCCGCGCCCGATTTACCCAAATAGACCCAGATGATGCGGCGTTCACCAATGTGGGTGGTGGCGAGTATCCTGTACAAGGCCCGGGTGGCTATCGTGTGCCCGAAGCGGTTGGGTTGGTGATTTCCTCGGGCGTCACAGTGCACGATTACAAAGGCTTTTCGGCGAGTTTGCGCCTGCGGTACTTTGGCCCGCGCGATTTGACGTCCGACGGAATTTATCGTTCAAACTTAACGGCGTTGCTCAACGCGGATGTCGGTTACCAAATTAACAAGAGATTGCGCGTTTCGGCCGAATTCTTGAATTTGCCGAACCGCCGCGATCACGACATTGACTACGCCTATATCTCCCGAATAACGCCAACAGCCGCACCGGCATTCACAGACGTTTTCCACCCCGTCGAACCATTTCAGGTGAGATTCGGGTTACGCTACCGGTTCGATCTGCCTCAGTGATCTGATGGAATAGCCCTAAGAAAACCGCGACAGGACAATACGCGATTGGGTACAATCCCGCGAAGCGGCAAGCATTCCCCACGAATGCTCCGTTCACCGCAGGAGTACCCGCCACCGCATGGGCGCTCTAACTGAAATCGATGTGCTGTGGATCACCGCGGGCCTGGGCTGCGACGGTGACACGATCGCTATGACCGCGGCGACGCAACCCAGTCTCGAAGAGCTTATGTTCGGGGCGCTCCCGTTTGTTCCCAAGATGAAACTGCATAATCCGTTTCTCGCCTACGAAAACGGTGAGGAGTTCATGCAGGTGTTTCATCGGGCGGCGGAGGGCAAGCTTGGGCCTTTTATTCTGGTAATCGAAGGCTCCATCCCCAACGAGAAAAACAAGAGTGAAGGCTACTGGGCGACGTTTGGCACGGACCAGAAAACGGGCCAGCCGATTCTCACCTGCGATTGGATCGACCGGCTCGCGCCGAACGCCTGGGCAGTGATCGCGGCCGGAACTTGCGCGACCTATGGGGGCATCCATGCAATGGAAGGAAATCCAACTGGTTGCATGGGTCTCCCGGATTACCTCGGATGGAAATGGAAGTCGAAAGCGGATATTCCGATCGTGTGCGTGCCGGGATGTCCGGTACAGCCAGACAACATGACGGAGACCATCTTGTATCTATTAAATATGGTGGCTGGAAGAGCGCCGATGATTCCTCTCGACGATGCTCTGCGGCCCACATGGCTGTTCGGTCAAACGGTACACGAAGGATGTGACCGAGGCGGTTACTACGAGCAGGCCGAGTTTGCAGAAGAATATGGATCGATTCAATGCATCGTGAAGCTCGGCTGCTGGGGGCCGGTGGTCCAATGCAATGTGGGGAAGCGCGGCTGGATGAGCGGAATCGGCGGCTGTCCTAACGTCGGCGGAATTTGCATTGGCTGCACCATGCCCGGGTTCCCGGACAAATTCATGCCCTTCATGAACCAACCTCCGGGTTCGCTTCTTTCTGCAAGTGCAGTGGCCACGTATGGCCGTGCAATTCATGCGCTCCGGCGCTTTACCCAATCTTCGCTCAATAAGGAGCCGAGTTGGAGACGGCGCGCACTGAAATGACGTACGTTATTTTGGGAAATACAAGATGAGCGGACACTCCATAACGGAAAACGATTGGGCGCGGGAACTCGCGGAGTCCCTGGTTTCGCGCGAGCTGAATTCCAGCGTGGTGGATGCGGAAGCGACTCTTCAGAAATTGGCAGGCGTGTTCTTGGAGAGCCGTTTCCTGGCGACGCAGTCCGCCGGCGGCGAAGTCGATCGGACGGCGACTGAGGATGAGTCCAGTCGGCAGCCGCACAGCCTCGAAGCGAGATACCGCGCTCTCGTCGAACAAATCCCTGCGGTAATTTTCATGGCTTACCTTGACGAAGGAATTGGCGAAGCCTACGTCAGCCCCCAGATTGAAGCTGCGCTCGGCTTTTCGCAGGACGAATGGCTGGAAGATCCGGTGCGCTGGTACGAGCAGATTTATCCGGACGATAAGCAGCGTTGGAGCGCCGAAGCAGCAGAGATGTTTCTCTCCGGCAAACCGCTGAAGTCCGCCTATCGAGTGCTCGCGCGCGACGGAAGAGTTCTCTGGTTCCATTGCGAAGCCGAGATGATCCGCAAGGAGGATGGCCGCCCCTGGTTCATTCATGGCGTGGGCGTAGATATCACGGAACTGAAGCTGGCGGAAGAAGCGCTGCAGGAAGAGCGCAACGTGTTGTCCGCGATTCTCGATATCGTGGGAGCTTTGATCGTGGTTCTCGATTCGAAGGGGCGGATCGTTCGTTTCAACCGCACCTGCGAACAAACAACCGGATATTCCTTCGCAGAAGCGCGTGGAAAGTATGTATGGGATCTGTTCCTTATGCCGGAAGAGGTAGAAAGCTTCAAGGCGCTTTTTGAGCATCCGAATTCTGCGCAATTGCCGGGGGATTACGAGACGTACTGGCTGACGCGAAGCGGGAATCCCCGATTGGTCACGTGGTCGAGCACGGTCCTCGCTGGCAAGAACGGAGCGACGTCGCATGTGATCGTCACAGGAATCGATATCACCGAGCGCAAGCGCCTCGAAAAGGCGATCCTGGAAGTGAGCGCACGAGAGCAACATCGAATTGGCGAGGACTTGCACGATGGGCTGGGCCAGCACCTCACCGGCATAGCCTTCATGAGCAAAGTCCTGGAAAGCAAGCTTTGCGAAATGTCACTTCCGGAATCGGTTGATGCCGCAAAGATCGTAAAGTTGGTGAATGAAGCGATCAATAAGACGCGAGAACTCTCGAGAGGTCTTCTGCCGGTGGTATCCGACGCTCACGGCTTGATGTCGGCCCTGACGCGCTACGCTGAGGAGACCCAGGATCTCTTCCGAATTACCTGCCACTTCGAATGCGGCTCTCCAGTTCTGGTTTACGACGTGAACGTGGCGACGCACCTCTACCATATCGCGCGAGAAGCTGTGAATAACGCAATTAAGCACGGACATCCAAGCCACATCGTCATTGGCTTGACCGCGGAGAACGGGGAGGGCACACTCTCCGTTCGGGATGACGGCGAAGGATTCTTAGAAATACCCGCGAACCACGCGGGAATGGGTTTGAATATCATGAACTATCGCGCGAATATGGTCGGAGGGTCGCTCGACGTCCGGAAAAATCCCACTCGAGGTACCTCCGTGGTGTGCCTCTTTCCGCTCCGCGACGGCGCATGATAAAGGATCCAGCATGAACGCGAGCCGAGTCAGTCCGTCGACGACGAAGTGCAAAGTATTTCTTATCGATGACCACCCCATCGTGCGGCAGGGGCTTGCTTTGTTTATCGACCGGGAACCGGATCTGATGGTTTGCGGCGAAGCGGACGGAGCCTTATCAGCATTGCAAGCGATCCAGGATTCGTTGCCGGACTTTGTTGTGTTGGACATTTCTCTGGAGGGCCCGGACGGTCTCGAACTGCTAAAAACCATGCGCGCAAAGTATCCGAATTTGCCTGTGCTCATACTCTCGATGCACGATGAATCGGCCTACGCAGAGCGAGCGCTCCGTGCTGGCGCAAACGGCTACATCATGAAGCAGGAAGCAACGGAGAAAGTGCTCACCGCAATTCGCCAAATTCTGCGCGGAGATGTTTACCTGAGTGATCGTTTGACAAAAAGGATGCTGCAGCAATTTGTCCACGGCGCCATTTCGCCGCGCGATCCGCTCGCGAAGCTCAGCGACCGGGAACTGGAAGTTTATCGGCTGATCGGCGCAGGTCATGGAACGCGCCAGATCGCCGATGAGTTGCACGTCAGCACGAAGACGGTTGAGTCTTATCAGGCACATATTAAGGAGAAGCTTTCACTCCGGAACGCGCGTGAACTGGTCCAACATGCCATCGAATCGTCCCTGAATGAGAAGGGTGCGTGATTAGAATTTTTAATTAGGTCTTTCTCGCTCTACGATCCCGTCTCTAACAAATCCCCTTTCGTCAATAATTTAGCGCATCGGGGAATTCCTTAGGCAATTATCGGAATATTCCCGATGCAGAAAACAGCAACCACCCGCTTGAGACGGCTTGTTCTAAGTTGTATCTCTCCCCTGCAATGCTTGGGATCCTCCGTACGATCTTCAGCGTTTGCGTTTCTTCGCGCGCAGCCCGGCACGAAATGGTTTGAGCTGAAAAGGAGAATCGAGCCATGGCAGATGCGGTCCCTTACGGTCATAAGACCCAGAGAGCCTCCCCCGTTTCCGATATTCACATCGTTTGGATGACATCCGGTCTAGGCTGTGACGGTGACTCGGTTTCCATTACCGCCGCAACGCAACCCAGCATTGAAGATGTCATTCTGGGCGCCATACCGGGACTCCCCAAAGTTCATTTGCACAACCCTGTCTTGGCATACGAAAACGGAGACGAGTTCTTGAAGTTTTGGTATCAAGCCGCCGAAGGTAAGCTCAACCCCTTTGTGCTGGTTGTTGAGGGCTCGATCCCCAATGAAAAGATTAAGAAGGAAGGATATTGGGCTGCTCTTGGAACCGACTCGAAGACCGGTCAGCCGATCAAGACGAATGATTGGATTGACCGTCTTGCCCCGAAGGCGTTAGCCGTCGTTGCATGTGGCACCTGCGCGACATATGGCGGCATTCACGCCATGGCCGGGAATCCAACGGGCGCAATGGGGCTGGCTGATTATCTAGGCTGGGGTTGGAAATCAGGCGCTGGCTTGCCGGTTGTGAACGTTCCAGGTTGCCCGGTTCAACCAGACAATTTCATGGAAACTCTCCTCTACCTCCTTTATCAGGTCGCCGGACTCGCCCCCATGATTCCCCTCGATGACCAACTGCGTCCCACTTGGCTTTTTGGCAAGACAGTTCATGAGGGTTGCGACCGCGCCGGCTACTACGAACAAGGTGATTTTGCAACCGAGTACGGTTCTCCCAAGTGCATTGTGAAACTCGGCTGTTGGGGTCCGGTCGTCAACTGCAACGTGCCCAAGCGAGGATGGATGGCCGGGATTGGTGGTTGCCCTAACGTTGGTGGAATTTGCATCGGTTGCACGATGCCGGGATTCCCGGACAAGTTCATGCCCTTCATGGACGAGCCGCCTGGCGCAAGAGTTTCTTCGACGACTATCAGCGTCTACGGTGGCGCGATACGCGCCTTGCGTTCCATAACCAATAAAACGGTAAACAAAGAACCCAAGTGGCGGCATCCGGGTAACAAACTCAACACCGGCTACCAGCCGCAGTCCTACTAAAACCTAAAGGAGATCAGAGATGGCTACAATCGCCGGGGTAAGTAAGGACACGCCTACAAAGTCACGAAATTTGGTGGAAATGAACTGGGATCCGATCACCAGGATTGTGGGAAGCCTGGGAATTTTCACCAAGATCGACTTTGAAAATCGGCGCGTGGCCGAGTGCCACAGCACTTCGTCGATTTTTCGCGGCTACAGCATTTTCATGAAGGGCAAGGATCCGCGCGACGCGCACTTCATCACCAGCCGCATTTGCGGAATCTGCGGCGATAACCACGCGACCTGCGCTACGTATGCGCAGAACATGGCCTTCGGAATCCGGCCGCCTGCCATTGCCGAATGGATCGTGAATCTCGGTGAAGCCGCGGAATACATGTTCGATCACAATATATTTCAAGACAACTTGGTCGGCGTGGACTTCTGCGAGCAGATGGTGAAGGAAACGAACCCGACCGTATTGGCGAAGGCTGAGAACACATTGTCGCCTCACTCCAATCTTCATGGCTACCGCACAATTGCAGATATCATGCGGGCGCTGAATCCGTTCACCGGCTCGTTCTACCGGGAAGCATTGCAGGTAAGCCGTATGACCAGGGAAATGTTCTGTCTGATGGAAGGCCGGCACGTTCATCCTTCCACTCTCTATCCCGGCGGCGTCGGCACCGTTCCAACGATTCAGCTCTTTACCGATTATCTCGTGCGTCTGATGAAGTACGTGGAGTTTATGAAGAAAGTCGTTCCGCTCCACGATGATTTGTTCGACTTCTTCTACGAAGCGCTTCCAGGGTACGAAGAGGTCGGGCGGCGCCGCGTTCTGTTGGCTTGCTGGGGCTCTTTCAACAACCCAGACGTGTGCGACTACACCTACAAGAATATGACCAAGTGGGGCCGGGGAATGTTCGTTACTCCCGGAGTGGTGGTTGATGGGAAGCTGGTGACCAACGATTTGGTTGACATTAATCTGAACATTCGCATCCTGCTGGGCAGTTCGTACTACGACGAATGGAAGAACTCTGAAACATTCGTCAAGACCGACCCGCTCGGGAATCCAGTGGATCAGAACCACCCGTGGAATCAAACGACGATTCCGCGGCCGCAGAAGCGCGATTTCGCGGATAAGTACACCTGGGTTATGTCACCGCGGTGGCTGGACAAGCGTACAGGTGATCACTTGGCTCTGGACACCGGCGGCGGACCCATCGCTCGCTTCTGGGCCACGGCACTCGCGGGAATCGTGGATATCGGCTACATCAAAGCCACTGGCCACAGCGTCAAAATTTACTTGCCAAAAACTCAATCGCTTCCCGAAGTCGAGTTCGAGTGGAAAATTCCCAAGTGGAGCAACGCCATCGAACGCGATCGCGCCCGAACTTACTTCCAGGCATACTCCGCCGCGGCCGCGCTGCACTTTCTCGAAAAGGCGCTGGCCGAGTTGCACGCGGGCAGAACTAAAACGTGGACGGATTTTAAAGTTCCGGAAAGCGCCATCGGCTGCGGTTTTCACGAGGCCGTCCGTGGCGTCCTTTCTCACCATGTCGTGATCAAGGATCACAAGATCGCGAATTATCACCCCTACCCACCAACACCTTGGAACGCGAATCCCAGGGATATCTACGGAACGCCGGGACCGTACGAAGATGCGGTACAGAACACGCCGATCTTTGAGGAGAACGGCCCCGACAAGTTCAAAGGTATCGACATCATGCGCGCGGTTCGCAGTTTTGACCCCTGCCTGCCGTGCGGCGTGCACATGTACCTTGGCAATGGCAAGGTGCTAGAGACACACCATTCGCCGATGTTTGGTCTCCAGCCATAGAGAAGCCTGCGGAGTAGTCGAGGCGCGTCCCGTGAGTCATGTATTGCCACGGACGCGCCAAGTCCGTATCTTGTCTCCGGCGGACGAGCCAGGGAAAGGTGTCCATGCCCACAAAAGAAGTTCAGAGCCAGTTGAAATCGATAGAGGCACTGGTCCATCAGATTGAGAACGTACCCGATCCTGCACTGAAGGCAACCGCGAAAGACCTGGTGCAATCGCTGATGGAGCTGCACGGCGCGGGCATCGAGCGGATGCTCGAAATCGTCCACCAGAGCTCGACTTCTGGGCCGGTCATCATCGAAGCGCTGGGGCGCGATGATCTCGTTCGAAGCCTGCTTCTAATCTATGGGCTTCACCCGGACGGTCTTGAAACTCGCGTGACCCAAGCCCTCGAAAAGACACGTCCCTATCTGAAATCTCACGGTGGAAACGTAAACCTCGTTGGAGTGGACGACTTAGGAGCGGTGACCTTGCGTCTGGAGGGCAATTGCCATGGATGTCCTTCATCGTCGGCTACGCTAAAACTGGCAGTCGAGGAAGCTATCTACGAGGCTGCACCAGATGTAACAGCGATTATTGTTCAGGGCTCCATTGAGGAGCATTCACCGGCCATCGCATTTGTGCCGCTTTCACAACTAGGCGGCAACGGCCAACCACCGAAAACCGAACCCGAGCGGATCGGATGGGAAGAGGTGTTTGGCCTCGACGCAATTCCCTCCGGAACGTTGCGAAGGGAAGAAGTCAGCGGCCGCGACATTCTCTTCTGCCGGCTCGAAGAAACTTTGTACGCCTACAACAACTCTTGTCCCGGGTGTGGCCAGCCGCTGGGGGCCGCTCGATTGCAAGGCACGGTTTTGGCCTGCCCTATCTGCAGCCAACACTACGATGTCATGCGTGCCGGACGCGGAGTTGATTTGGATAGCATTCATCTCGAGCCTGTTCCGCTGTTGAGTGAGAACGGCCGGGTCAGAGTCGCGCTGCCGCTTTCGAAAGCTCAGGGGAGCGGAATGTGAGCTTGCCATTTTCACCCGTCACGCAAAAAGATAGCCCGCTTGCGGCGCTGCGCCAGTTTGCCAGAAAGCGGTCGGCGGTAGAGTGCTGCGAATTGTGCAGTTCTGAGCTGGCTGCCGACCATCAGCATTTGATCGATCCTACGGCCCGGAAATTAATTTGCGCTTGCGATCCTTGCGCGATTCTCTTCAGCAACCAAAGCGCTACGAAATATAAACGCGTGCCGCGGCGCATCCGATTTCTTCCACAATTCCAGATGAACGAGGCGCAATGGGACGGTTTGATGGTTCCCATCGAGCTGGCGTTCTTCTTTAAGAGCGGCAGTCCGGGAAAGATGTCCGCATTCTATCCGGGTCCCGCGGGCGCTACAGAGTCGCTGCTGTCGCTTGAGGCTTGGGACGACATCGAGCAGGAGAATCCGTCGCTTAGAGAGATGGAACCTGAAGTAGAGGCGCTTCTCGCGAACCGCGTAGGCGCCGGGCGCGGCGTCGCCGCACAGTACTACATCGTTCCAATCGATGAGTGTTACAAACTTGTCGGTCTAATTCGTCTGAACTGGCACGGTCTCTCGGGCGGCACGGAGGTTTGGCGAGAAGTCACTAAATTCTTCTCCAGCTTGAAGGACAGAGCGGAAACGATCAGCGGGGAGTCGAATGCCTGACTTGAATTTCCAAATAGAGGAAGCGCAGGCCGTCCCGTATGGCGCGTCTCCTTTGCTTTCATTCAAGCTGCGCGTGACCAACACCGGCGCCGAAGAAGCAATCCACACGGTCGTCCTCCGCGCGCAAATCCAAATCGAGGTTACGCGCCGCCACTATAGTCGCGAGGAACAGTCGAAGCTTCTCGACCTGTTCGGCGAGCCGGACCGTTGGGGCCAAACGCTGCGAAATTTGTTGTGGACCCACGCAATTGTCGTAGTGCCGCCATTCGCGAAAGAGACGGTAGTTGATCTACAGGTGCCGTGCACGTTCGATTTCAACGTCGCCGCGACAAAATACTTCCACGGCCTCTCCGACGGAGACTTGCCCCTCAATTTCCTCTTCAGCGGCACGGTTTTTTACCCGGATCAGAACGACCATCTTCAGGTGGCGCCGATTTCCTGGGAGAAGGAAGCGAAATTCAAGCTGCCGCTGAAAGCCTGGAAGGGCTTGATCGATCACTACTATCCCAACAGCGCTTGGCTTTACTTGCGGCGGGATGTGTTCGACCGGCTTTATCAATTCAAAGTGCGCCACGGGATTCCCACCTGGGAGCAAGTGATCGATCGCGTTTTGGCAGGGACAGAGGAAACGGTGCAGCTGTGAACGCGAAACTTGTGGAAGACATCGCGAACGCCGTCCTATACGAAGGCTACATGCTGTACCCTTACCGGCCGTCGTCCGTTAAAAACCGCCAGCGATGGAATTTCGGCGTCGTGTACCCCCAGGCGTATAGCGAAATTCAAAACGGTGCGGATAACTGGTTCATGCAAACGGAATGCCTTGCGAACGGAAGCTCCTGTACGGAGTTGAGCGTCAAGGTGCGCTTTTTGCAAGCAGTCGCGCGAACAATCGGCGAGCTCAAGACACCGCTCGCCGAATTGCCCGTCAGCATCGATAAAGGTGACGACCCGGATTTTCAGATTGTTGAAACGCTTCAAGTGGGAGATCAGATCCTTCAAACCTGGCAAGAAGCGATCGAGCGCGAAATCGTTCTCCCTTCGTTCCGTCTCGCCGATCTTCTTGCCTCGGGTCACTCCACGGTTCTTGATTCCCCCAGTGGCAGCGAGTTGGAACCGGTTCGTTCGGCGGATGCTCGCATCGCGGCAGTCATTGTGCGAACGAAAGACTCCGTCACGGCAAAAGTGCAAGTAGGTGCTGAATGCGTCGAAGACGGACTCTTCAAAATCACGGTGGGCATCTTGAATATCACTTCGACTATGATTTCGAGTTCCGCAAACCGTGACGCCGCCCTCATGCAGTCGCTTCTTTCCGCCCACACCATTCTCAGTATTAGTGGGGGCGAGTTTGTATCTTCCATCGACCCTCCGGCTGAACTGAAAGGTGTCGCCTCTGAGTGCAAAAATGTGGGAACTTGGCCCGTCTTAGTTGGCGAAGAAGGGCAGCGTGACTGCATGCTTTCCTCGCCGATTATTCTTTACGATTACCCGCAGATTGCCCCCGAGAGCCCGGGTAATTTGTTCGATGGCACCGAGATCGACGAAATTCTTGCGCTGCGCATTCTGACCTTGACTGACGACGAGAAGCACGAAATGCGACATGCCGATGAGCGCTCGCGCGAAATTTTGGAGCGCACTGAGTCGATGCCCGCGGAACACTTCATGAAGCTTCACGGGGTCTTGCGAGGCTTGCGTCCCGCGAGCGAGGAACAGCGATGAACGAATGGGAGTGGCGACTCCTGGAAGACAAGGCTCCCGCGGGAAGCTTGAGCATCGCGGGCGTCGAAGTGAAACCAGGGCACCGAGTCCGCCTGCATCCCGGCAAGCGCGGCGACGTGATGGATATCGCCCTCGCGGGAAAAACCGCGATGATCGAGTCCATTGAGCAGGATTACGAAGGCAAATTTCATGTCTGCGTCGTGGCCGATGATGATCCAGGCAGAGACATCGGAATCATGCGGCAACCCGGGCATCGTTTCTTCTTCGATCCCGAGGAAGTCGAGCCGCTTCCCATGGACGAATCAGAACAAGACGCGAAAGCGCAAACGCCGTCCATTCTGATCGCCGGCATCGGAAATATTTTTCTCGGTGATGACGCATTTGGCGTCGAAGTAGTGCAGCGACTGGTAAGCCGCAAATTCCCCGGACGCGTGAAAGCCATAGACTTCGGCATCCGCGGTTTCGATTTGGCCTACGCGCTGCTTGATGGTTCCGACGTGACAATTCTGGTGGACGCGTGTCCGCGTGGCGGAAGGCCCGGAAGCCTCTACGTGATTGAGCCAGACTTGAACGCTCTTGATGCTCCCGAAGCGGGGCAAACTTCAGTCGACGCGCACAGCATGAATCCGATGAACGTGATTCGCATCGCGAAATCAATGGGCGGAGAATTGAACCGGATTTTGCTGGTCGGCTGTGAGCCGGCGACGCTGGGACCGGAAGAAGGCCAGATGGGTCTCAGCGAACCCGTAGCAGCCGTGGTAGAAGAAGCGGCGAGGCTGGTTGAGTCCCTGGTGAATAAGATTCAAAACGGCGAATGGCCGCAATAGAGAGAAGCGATGAGCGCTGACAATGAAATTGAGATTCCGCCGGGAGGATGCCATATGTGTCTAGCCATACCGGGAAAAATTGTCGAGATTTCCCCTGACAATCCGAATTCAGCGCTCGTCGACGTGGTCGGCATGCGGCGCAGAGTTGATCTCGGGCTCCTCGAAGACGACAAGCCGGTACCGGGCGATTGGGTCCTGATTCACGTGGGGTTCGCAATGAGCAAAATCAGCGAAGTGGACGCGCTCGACCAAATGCGAACGCTTGAAATGCTTGGCGAGTGCGAAGCAGCAGTTCAGGAAGTGCGCGGATACGGATTGGAAGAAATCGAAGATACCCAGCCATCGTAGGCCGCTTTTTCGAGGTCGAAAATGAAATACGTGGATGAGTTTCGCGATCCGGAATTAATCACCAGAGCCGCCGAAGAGATTCGCCGTCTGGCCGATCCCAATCGGCATTACAGGCTGATGGAAGTTTGCGGCGGGCATACACACGCTATTTACCGTTTTGGCCTGAAAGACGTACTGCCGCCGAATATCGAGTTGATCCACGGGCCCGGCTGCCCGGTCTGTGTGCTTCCCATGGGCCGCATCGACGACGGCTTGTCGATAGCGATGCAGCCAGACGTGGTTTTCGCCGCCTTTGGCGACATGATGCGAGTCCCCGGTACCAACGGCAGCCCGCTCGAGCACAAGGCGCGAGGCATGGACGTGCGCATCGTCTATTCGCCCACGGACGCAATCAAACTGGCGAAAGTGAATCCGCAGAAGCATGTGATGTTTTTTGCCATCGGTTTTGAGACTACCGCTCCTTCGACGGCTTTGACCTTGCAGCGAGCGAAAGCCGAAGGCATTCATAATTTTTCGATTTTCTGCAATCACGTCACCATCATCCCCGCGATTCGCGCGATTCTGGACTCTCCCGACATGCGCCTGGATGGTTTCATCGGGCCAGGGCACGTTTCCACTGTGATCGGCTGCAGGCCTTACGAATGGATTGCAAAAAATGAGCGCAAACCTATCGTTGTATGTGGATTTGAGCCGCTCGACCTCCTCCAATCGATCGTGATGCTTCTCACCCAGCTTCAAAAAGGCGAAGCCAAAGTCGAAAATCAATACAAGCGGGTTGTCCCCTGGGAGGGCAATCGCGCCGCTTTGAAAGCGATGGCTGAAACTTTTCAGCTGCGGCCGTATTTCGAATGGCGCGGCTTGGGCTTCATCTCGCAGTCCGCGCTCCGCATCCGCGAGGAGTATGCCGAATGGGATACGGAGCAACGATTCCACGTTCCGGGAATTCGCGTCACCGATCCGAAAGCCGCGCAGTGCGGAGAAGTGCTCAAAGGCGTTCTGAAACCAGCGCAATGCAAATTGTTCGGCAAGGAATGCACCCCGGAAAATCCGGTCGGGGCGCTGATGGTGTCTTCAGAAGGATCATGCGCCGCTTATTACAATTACGAGCATCGAAAGGCTAATCTCTTGACGACTATCAGTGCCTCAGCATGAGCGCCGGCGCCAAGCTCGGCAATCCTGCTCCCAAGATTCGCTTTCGCGAACATCAGATCGAGATGGCGCATGGCGCCGGCGGGAAAGCCAGTCGACGTCTCGTGGAAGGGCTATTTGCCCCCCTCTTTTTTGGCGCGTCTACTGAGCCGCTTGGGGATGCTGCCCATCTGAAAATCAATGGCGCGCGGATGGCGGTGACCACGGATAGCTTCGTCGTCAAACCAATCGTGTTTCCAGGCGGTTCCATCGGAGAACTCGCGGTCAACGGAACTGTAAATGATTTGGCCGTGTCGGGCGCAAAACCCGAAGCGCTTGTCCTCACGTTAATCCTCGAAGCCGGATTGCGCACGGACATCTTGCAAGCCGAAATTCAGGCGATCGCCGATGCTGCTCAGAAAGCAGGGGTAAGAATTGCCGGCGGAGACACAAAGGTAGTCGAGCATGGCAAAGCCGACGGCATGTACATCACCACGACGGGGCTTGGCGCTCCGCTGCCGGGCTTCGAGATCAATCCGCAATCTGTCCGCCCCGGGGATAAAGTTTTGCTTTCCGGTCCGATCGGTGATCACGGAATCACGATTTTACTGGCCCGTGGCGAGCTCGACATGGAAGGCGATCTCCGATCCGACACGCGCTCCGTCTTTCCGCTGGTTGAAGCCGTCGTCCAAGCCGCGGGACCCGGCGTTCGCTGGATGCGTGATCCCACGCGCGGCGGGGTCGCAACATCCCTCAACGAGCTCGCGAGAGATTGCGGCCTGGGAGTAATTCTTTTTGAGGACAGTATCCCGGTGCACGATGCCGTGCGCGGAGCTTGTGAACTCTTAGGTCTGGATCCGCTCCACATCGCAAATGAGGGACAGTTTCTCGCCGTCGTTGCGCCAGAGTTTGCTGACGCAGCGCTAAAGTCGCTGCAAGAAACGCCAGGCGGCGACGAAGCTCGCATCATTGGCGAAATCCGCGAACAACCCGCAGGCTCGGTTCTGGTGACGACTCTCTACGGCGGCAGCCGTATCGTTGATATGCTCGTCGGCGATCCCCTGCCGCGTATCTGCTAATCGGAAGGCAGAATGCCGGAAGCAAGAAGAAAAATGGCTACGGATTGCCAGCTCGCCACGCAAATTGAACAGCGCCTCCTGACGCGGAATCAGATCCTGGAGTCTTTCTTCGCGCGCGAAGCTAATCGGCTTGCTGTTGCGTGCCGCGAAATGTCCGACCGCTTTCTTCGTGGCGGCCGCTTGCTCGCGTTTGGGCAAGGGCCCTATGCCACAGACGCGCAACACGTCTCCGTCGAATTCGTTCATCCCGTTATCGTGGGGAAGCGCGCGCTTCCGGCGCTCGATCTTTCTATTCTTTTCCGGCCGTGGCTCGAAGCGATTGTCCGTTCCGATGACATAGTTATGGGATTCGGGCCGCCCGAAGGCGACCCGGAGGTCTGGGCCGCGCTCAATGCGGCCGGCGCACGCGGAGCGATGACGTTTGCGTTTCCCGGTCTCGAAGGTTCTTACAGCATTCCACCGGCAAATGCCGACCCGTTTATTCAACAGGAATTGGTCGAGGTCCTCTATCACACTCTCTGGGAGACAGTGCACGTCTTTTTCGAGCATCGCGAGCTGGGTCACGACGTCGGCGCAGCCGAATTTCTCTACCCCTTTCTCGGGCGCGAGAAGCAGGCCACCGGCGATGTGATCGCCGAGGTAGCCAACTCAATACAAATGAAAGTGGCGGATGATGCGAAGCTGCGCACGCAGGTGGCTGCAGAAGAAGCGGAACAAATCGGCAATGCCGTTTCCGCGATTTCGGAACGCGTGCGCCGCGGCGGCAAGCTGATTATTTTTGGAAATGGCGGATCGGCCACCGACGCCAACGATTGGGCCATCGACTGCGTGTCACCGCCCGCGGGATGGAAGCCGATTCCGGCAGTTTCGCTCGCGCTCGAGCCGGCAAATATCACTGCGATCGCCAACGATGTCGGCACCGAGGTTATTTTTCTACGCCAGATGATCGCACAAGCTCAGCCCGACGACGTCGCCATCGCAATTTCCACCAGCGGCGGGTCCCGGAATCTGATCATGCCGCTGGAAGAGGCCAGAAAGCGCAATCTACTCACGGTGGCGTTGCTCGGCTACGATGGAGGCGAAATTAAGCGGCGAGGATTAGCCGATTTTCCGTTGGTGGTTCGTTCCGATTACATTCCGCGCATTCAGGAAGTTCAAGCTTCGATTTACCACGTCATCCGCGAGGCTTTGGAGGTGCTCGGCCGTGGCGATTCTTGAACTGTACGGAACGAAGAGCTGCCAATACACGCAGGAAATGCGGGAGTGGCTCGAATGGAAAGGAACCGAGTTCGTCGAATACGACGTGGAAGCTGACGTTGCGGCCCGCGAGCGAATGCACTCTCTTGCAAACGGGCAGCGCACGGTTCCCATGCTCGTTGACGGCGACAAGGTAATTCAGATCGGCTGGCAGGGGCGCGGCTGCGTAGTGAGCGTGGAGTAATCCGGAATGGCGAGCGCGTGTTCTATCAAAGTTCGCGGCGTGGTGCAGGGCGTGGGATTCCGTCCGTTCGTGTTTCGATTGGCTAGAGCAAATACTCTCGCGGGCTGGGTATTGAATGGCGAGCAAGGCGTTGAGATTTTTCTCGAGGGCGCGGATCAGGGCCTGAAAGCATTCGTTCAAGCGCTGAAGACCGAACCTCCGCCCGCCGCGCAGATCACGGACATTGAAGTGCGCGCATCGAATCCCGTCGGCTGCAACGAATTTACGATTCGAGAGAGCCGGCGAAGCGAACAGCTATCGGTTCGAATTTCGCCGGACCTCCCCGTGTGCGAAGATTGCTTGCGCGAGTTGTTCGATCCGGCCGACAAACGCTATTTCTATCCTTATATTAATTGTACGAACTGCGGACCGCGCTACACGGTAATCCTCGGACTTCCTTACGACCGCTCGAATACGACCATGGAATCCTGGCCGCTCGACGAATACTGTTCGGGCGAATACAACAATCCTTTCAATCGGCGCTTTCACGCCCAGCCCGTTGCCTGCCCGCAGTGCGGCCCGGAATACTATCTGCAAGCCCGAGACAAAGTGGTTCGCGGCAATGAACCCAGCATTCGCAGCGCCGTCGCGATGCTGCAAGCGGGCAAAATCCTCGCGGTCAAAGGGCTGGGCGGCTACCACCTCGCATGCGATGCCAGAAATGCGGACGCCGTTCAGGCTCTGAGAAACCGAAAGTATCGCAAGGAAAGACCTTTCGCATTAATGGCAAAGAACCTGGAGGTCGCTCGAAGCCTCATCCAGATTTCTGCTGAAACCGAAGCTGTTCTAATGTCCGCGGCCCGGCCCATCGTGATCGCGCCTGCAAGGATCGCCTTAGCGGGCGTGGCTCCCGACAATCATGAACTCGGAGTGATGTTGCCGTATGCGCCGCTCCACCATCTGCTCTTCGCAGCGGGCGCGCCGGAAGCGCTGGTGATGACCAGCGCCAATCGTTCGAGCGAGCCGATTGCATTCGACGACATTGAAGCGCTGGACCGCCTCTCCGATATCGCCGATGCCTTCCTGATCGGCGAACGCCCCATCGCGCGGCGAGTGGACGATTCCATCGCGCGCGCCGGAGTTTTCGGCCCCACTGTCCTTCGCCGCGCTCGCGGCTACGCGCCAAGCGCGGTGGCTGTCCTTCCGTCCAAGCGGCCGATTCTGGCGGTCGGCGCCGATTTAAAAAACACGATTACACTGGTTGTGGATGGACAAGCGTTCGTGAGTCAGCACATCGGAGACCTCGAACACTTCCAGTCGCTTCAAGCGTTTCAGCAGACCATCGAGGATTTAGTTTCGATGTACGAGGTTCGCTGGGACAAGTTGGTCGTCGTGCATGATTGTCACCCGGAATACGCATCCGTGGCGCACGCGGCGGCGCTTTCGTGTTCCGGGAAGGGCAGCGTCCAGCACCACCGCGCACACGTTGCCTCAGTGCTTGCCGAGCGCGGCGAATGGAAGAAACGTGTCGTCGGTGTTAGTTTCGACGGCACAGGCTACGGAGACGATGGCATCATCTGGGGCGGCGAATTTTTCGCGGGCAGCATCAGCGACGGTTTTGAGCGAGTGGCTCATCTTCGTCGCGCACTCCTCGCTGGCGGCGACGCGGCGGCGCACCATCCAGTTCAAGCGGCGGCGGGATTCCTGGCGCAACTCGATGGTTTGCCCGACGTGACCTCAGCTCCTTTCAATTTTCCCGAGCGCTACCAGCACGCGATGGAGTTGGTCTACAAAGGAGTGAGAACGTTCGCGACGACCTCGGCGGGCAGGCTCTTCGACGCTGCCGCCGCGCTGCTCGGATTCGCGCGGGAAGCGAGTTTTGAAGGACAGGCCGCGATGTGGCTCGAGCAATTAGCCCGCAGCGCCTCGCCTATGGAGCCATACCCATTTCCGTTCGCAGATGGCGAACTCGACTTTCGCCCCCTGCTGACAAATTTAGCTCGGGATCGCTTCCTAGGACGGGCTGCGAGCGAATGCGCGCGCGCGTTTCAACGTGGAATTGCACAAGGACTGTTCGACGCGGTGACTACGCTTTGTCGCGTGCACGAGACGGACACGATCGTTCTTTCAGGAGGAGTTTTTCAAAATGAACTACTCCTGCAGGATTTGAAATCCATGCTCCACTCGACGCCGTTCCAGGTTTGGACCAACCACGCCGTTCCGGCAAACGATGGAGGTATCAGCCTGGGACAAGCAGCCCTTGCATCGTTCGGCCAATTCGATTTCGTAGCGTCAGTGACAGCGAAAGAGGCAGCTTCTCTTTAAGGCGGCCATGCACGAACTTTCCATTGCGATGAGTATCGTGGACCTGGCTCAGGAAGAGGCAGACCGCAGAGGCGGTGTGCAGATTAAGGCTGTACATCTTCGCCTTGGTCTCCTGTCCGGCGTAGTGAAGGATGCTTTGCTCTCATCCTACGAAATGGCATGTGAGGATACGCCGCTGCAAGGATCCCGCCTCGTCGTCGAAGAAGTTCCTGTCCTGGTTTTTTGCCGCCAGTGTGAAGCGCAGCGGCCTGTTCACTCCACTCAAATGTTCTGCTGCTCCGAATGCGGCACTCCCACAGGCGAGGTGGTGCAGGGCAAAGAGCTCCTTGTAGTGGGCCTGGAGGTTGAAGAATGAACCCGAAGACTCGCATGATTGAAGTGAGACAGAACGTATTGAAGCAGAACGACATCGTGGCCCGCGCGCTTCGGCAACGATTTCATGAAGCCGGAGTTTTTGTCGTGAGTTTGGTGTCGAGTCCCGGCGCAGGAAAAACAGCGCTGCTCGAGAAAACCCTGACTTTGCTGCGGCAAGAATTTCGCGTGGCCGCTCTGGTCGGCGATCTCGCCACGGAAAATGATGCCGCGCGGCTCGCGCGAAGTCAGGCTCCTGTGAAGCAGATCATCACCGGAACCGTCTGTCATCTGGAAGCTGCCATGGTCCAAAGCGCCCTCGAAGGCTGGGACCTGGACGAGCTGGATTTTCTATTCATCGAAAACGTAGGCAATCTGGTTTGTCCGTCCTCCTACGATCTCGGGGAGGATCTGCGGCTCGTTCTAATGTCGGTGACGGAAGGTGAAGACAAGCCTCTCAAATATCCCACAATCTTTAACAGTGCAGACGTAGCCCTGATCACAAAGATTGACTTGGCCGCGGCAGTGGAATTTAATGCTGTCGTTGCAAATCGCAACATTCAGGCGGTGCGGCCGGGGATGACAGTCCTCGACGTCTCGGCAAAGTCCGGCGGAGGCATGGAACAGTTTCTCGATTTCCTGCGATCGCGCCGCAACGCCGCTCGCGTCGTTGCCGCCTCTCAAAGTGCAAAAGCTTTCGCGGCACCCGATTAATGGCTGACCGCCGAGCGCAGGACAACTGCACTGAACAAAAATGATCGGCCTACTTTCCATCGTCGCGCTCGGCTTCTTCCTCGGAATGCGGCACGCCACCGATCCCGACCACGTAATCGCCGTTACGACCATCGTCTCTCGATACCGGAAGATCAGCCACGCCGCGCTAATCGGTGCAGTCTGGGGAGTAGGCCACACGCTCACCATCCTCCTGGTGGGAAGCGGAATTATTCTGTTCGGCTGGGTTATTCCGGCGCGCGTCGGTCTCTCCATGGAATTCTCCGTCGGCTTGATGCTGATTCTCCTCGGCGTTCTTAACCTGACCGGCACGCTCCAGTGGATTACCAACACATTTTCTCCAGCCGTCGGAATATCGGCGGCCCATTCTCACCCTCATAGTCACGGCGACTACATTCATACTCATCCGCACCAACATGAACCCGAAGCTCACCCGCACGCGTCTGAGCAAACGCCATTGGGCTGGTTCGATCGACATTTCGGCCAGATTGGACTCTATCAGGGCGTGCGGCCGCTCATCGTGGGGCTCGTCCACGGCCTCGCTGGTTCGGCCGCAGTCGCGCTCTTGGTCTTGACCACAATTCAGAATCCGAAATGGGCAGTTGCGTATCTCCTCGTGTTTGGGATCGGGACAATTGCAGGAATGATGCTGATCACCGGAGCGATGGTCCTGCCGTTTGCTTACGCGAACAAACGATTCTCGCGGCTCAATCAAGGATTGCGAATCGCTTCCGGCTTGATCAGCGTGGCCTTCGGTCTTTTCCTTGTTTACGAGATTGGCTTCGTGAATGGACTGCTCACCAGCCATCCGCACTGGACACCGCGCTGACCTCGACCCATTCCGCTGCAGTCTGGTATCAGGGAATTTCCATCCCTGTTCCTTCTCAAATTCTGAACAGCCATGCGAGCGCGGTGCCGCACTGTTTGTTAGTCGCGAAAGCAGCGGAAAAACCTCTGACGTCACGGTCATTGTAAAGGTCTCCTTGCGGGTGTACCGTAAACTCAAAATAGCGAGGCAGTTGCATGGAATGTCCGCAATGCGGATTAACAAACCCTCCCGGCATCATTCTCTGTACCGCGTGCAGTACGCCTCTGCCCGTTAACGACCGCACAGTTACGATCACTCCAAGCACCACTCCCGGCGTGCCCGGGGCTTCCGAGCGTAAGGCGGACGGCATGAGCGGCTGGTCGGCTCCAGCCTCGGCGGCAGGTGCGGGAGCTTCGACACCAATCGAACCCGGACGCGTGCTAGGCCACCGCTATGAGATTCTGCAAATGCTCGGGGAAGGCGGGATGGGCACGGTTTACAAAGCGCGGGACCGGGAAGTCGACCGCCTGATAGCACTGAAGGTCATCCGCCCTGAGCTAGCGCAGAACGCAGACGCGCTACATCGGTTCAAACAGGAACTGATTCTAGCCCGCCAGGTAACTCATCGTAACGTGATTCGGATCTTCGACCTCGGCGAAGCAGATGGCATGAAGTTCATCACCATGGAGTACATCGAGGGGCGGGATCTAAAGAGCATAATCCGCGAAAAGGGAAAATTCACACCGAAGGAAGCAGAACAGATCGTCGTGCAGGTCTGTAAGGCTCTCGAGGTTTCGCATGCAGAAGGGGTGATTCACCGGGACCTTAAACCCCAAAACATCATGCTCGATGAGCAAGGGAAGGTTTCGGTGATGGATTTCGGGATCGCCCGAAGTATGGAAGCGGGCGGTGGAATGACTCAGACTGGCGCGCTCGTAGGCACTCCCGAGTACATGTCGCCGGAACAAGCCAAGGGACAGCACTTGGACGCGCGGTCGGATTTGTTCTCGCTGG
>Ga0302309_10001062_pt1 | contig 26672 bp, 19 predicted proteins | sample III_Palsa_N1_1_FD_200453 | JGI IMG/M metagenome (GOLD analysis project Ga0302309, IMG submission 200453) | Peat permafrost microbial communities from Stordalen Mire near Abisko, Sweden - III_Palsa_N1_1 | ecosystem: Environmental > Terrestrial > Soil > Palsa > Peat permafrost | place: Sweden... | reverse complement strand
AGGTCGGTGAGCAGGGCGAGCTGGTTGTAGTACCTTCTCTCCACGACGCGATAGTTTTCTTCTGCCGAGTGGAGGTCGCGGCGGTAGGTTTGGAGTTCATCCAGGCTTTGGTTGTATTTGACCAGGGCATTCCGGACGCCTACTTCGACATTTTGCCGGGTCAGGGAATCCTGTTTGCTGGTGATATCGAGGCCGATATAACCCGCTTTGATTTTTTTTGGCGATTTGTAGATTGACGATATATCGTAACTGAGGCCGACACCGGCGGTCCAGTAGTTGTAGTAGATGTCGACGGCCGGCGTCGAGGACAGATAGGGGCGCTGGAAATTGTTGTTGGCGAAGAGGCCCAGGACCGGCAGGCGTTCGCCTTTGAGCAGCTTGATATTTGTTTCAGCGATCTCCTTTTGTTTCGCCGAGATCTTTATGTCGTGGTTTTCGTGATAGGCCTGGTCGAGCAGGCTTTCGACGGCGCCTACCGGTAGTTCAATGCGGGTGAGGGTTGTGTCGGGGATGAGGCGGGCACTGTCAGGAAGACCGAGGACGATGTTGAGCTGGTTGTCCAGTTGTATGACGCTGCGGCCGATATTACGGGTGGTCAGCTCATAATCCGAAATGGTCAGTTCTGTCCGCAGCACGTCATTTTGAGTGACCAGTCCCTGTTGGCGGAGGTTGAGGATGTTCTTGAGGCGTTCGCGTGCCAGTCTCGTATTGTTGATATAGACTTTTTGTTCGTCCATGAGCCGGAAGATGTCGAGGTAGCCGGCTGCGACGAGGAATTTTATATCGGTCTCGTCCTTGTTGAGACTGAGGACGGCGACCTGTTCCTCGAGGGAGGCTTTGCGAATGCTGTTATTGACACGGTTGCCGGCAAAGATGGCTTCGGTGGCGTCGACGGTGAACGAGGTGAGGTGATGTGGGAGGGGGGAGACGAAATGGTGGGAGAAGCTGGGGGTCCAGTCCTGGGAACTGCTGAGATAGCCGTAATCGATGTTGGCGGTGAGGTCGGGCAGTCGGCCAAGCTTTTCTATTTCGGTCTGTTGTTTTGCCAGTTCGACGGCGGTATGCCTTATTTGCAGCTGCACGCTGTTCTGCAGGGCCAGGTTGAAGGCGGCGGCCAGCGTAAGCGGGGTGTTGCCGAGGCTATCCTGACCGTAGGCGGGCCGAAGCAGAAGAAGCATTATTGCTGCCAGTAAGACAGTGCGATTTTTTGCTGTTGATCGAAGAGTATACATAAGAGGGGTAGCTATTCCAATGTAAAACTACAGGCTTGTGCATGGCCGATCAATGGCTGGATTCAAGTGTCTTATGTACATATCACTTTTTCAATTGTATCCGGCACGTAAATCGCGGCCTTTTTTGCAGCAAAATTTTAAACCATGAGCACGACAACGATGAATGACAACATCCTGCCTTTCGAGATCCATAGTATCGAATGGCTGGGGAGGAATAAAGCGATCAGCGACAGGCCGCACCGGCAGGCATATTTTGAGATCATCCTGGTGACGCGAGGGGAGGGGCAGTATTGTATCGACCTGGAGAAGTATGCCCTCTCGGAGAATGTGGTGTATTGTGTCCCGCCGGGGCGAATGCATCAGTTCAAATGCGATGAAGGGACGTGTGGATGGGTGGTATCGTTCAGCATAGATTTTTTTTATTTGTCGAAGGATTCGCTTGGAAGATCTTTTTACCGGGATGTGCTGGCGCAATTTTCCTATACGGGGATGATCAAGAAGATCGATGAGCAGCAGGAGCGGGATATCCAACACCTGGTGCTGAGTATGGCCAGGGAGTTTGACAGCTGTCTGCCTTCGCGTGAGGAAGTACTGAGTGGACTGTTGAAGGTCTTCCTGATCCATTTGCGGCGCTTACCGGATAGCGTCGGGTGCGTGCAGGAGGAGGGCGGGCATGTGGAATTGGTGAATGTATTTTGTTCGCGGCTCGAGCAGTATTTTCTCACGAAGCGGACAGTCAGTGAGTATGCGACGGACCTGCTGGTGTCGGCGCAGTACCTGGATCTGACGGTGACGCGGATCACGGGTTTTCCGGCGGACTACCATATCCGGCAGCGGGTGGTCCTGGAGGCGAAGCGGCAGGCTATCTTCAGCCGGGATACGATGCGGGAGATCGCCGGGCGGCTGGGGTTTCAGGATCTGAGTTGTTTCAGCCGGTTCTTCAAGCAGGAAGCGGGGGTCAATTTTTCTGAATTCCGGCACAAGTATGTGGGGTAGGGTGGCCGCCGTCTGGTTAAGGCATTATTTGGTGAATACGGCTTTTGGCAGCATGACGTGGACGCCGACGTTGCCGTCGACGAGTTGGGTGATGTCGACATCGGCGGCTACGCTGCAGAGCATATAGGCGTCGGCCTGTGTCATCTTTTTTTCTTCCATCAGCCACGCTATCATTTCACGGACAGCAGTATGCGTAGCGGCGTTGAGGTCACGGTCGGTGCCCATGGAAATATAATGCGTGGGAGTCTCGGCCCTTGGCCAGTGTTGGGACCTGCCCTTGTGTACGACGAGCTGCAGGTGGCCGATGAGGGAGGTCTCGATGGCGGTGATGTCGACTTCGCCGTTGCCCTGGGCGGCGTGGCCGTCGCCGATCTCGAGCAGGGCGCCTTTCACGTGCACGGGTATAAAGAGGGATGTCCCCGCGACCAGTTCCTTGTTGTCGAGGTTACCGGCATGTATCCATGGTGGGGCGCTGTTCCAGCGTCCTGCTTCCTTTGGCGGAGCGACGCCTACGCTGCCGAAGAAAGGGTGGAGGGGGATATCGATCCCTTCGGCGAAGTGGCCAAGCATCTTTTTTGCATCCAGGTTGATGATGCGCATTTTGCGATCGAAGATCTCGTCGGAGAGGAAGCCGGCCTGACCGATGGCGTTATAGCCGTAGGGGATGGCGAGGTCGATGGCGGTGAAGCGGACTTCGAGGACGTCACCGGGTTCTGCCTCTTCCACGTAGATGGGGCCTGTGAGGACGTGGCCGCCGGGACCGCGTTCTTTGACCTGTTGCACGTCACGAAGTTCTTTTTCCACCAGGTCGGGTGGTACGCCTGCGGCTTCGAGACGGTCGGGGCTGGAAGTGAGGACGGTGCGGACATTCACGTAGTCACCGGAATGGACGTGGAGGACGGGGGCTGCTTCGGACCAATAGTATCCCCAGACGACGGTCGATGGTGTGGGATTTAGGATATATGGGTTCGTGGCCGAACCCTGCTGGGCGTTTGTCGCAAGGGTCATAGTGCAGGCGAGGATAGCGATCGCCAAGGTTTTACGCGCAGCTGGCATAGTTTGGTTGGTTTGTCAAACAAATATATGTAATCGGGCCGATCCCTGCATCCTTATCGTAAAGCATTGCTTATGAAAAAGAATATACACTTAGCTATTCCGATGCCGTGTCAGGAGCGGTGGGCAGATATGCGGCCGGAGGGGCAGGGACGGTTTTGCGGGGCGTGCAATAAGACGGTAGTGGACTTTTCGATGATGACCGATGGGGAGATATTACTATATCTGGCGAGGTCGGAAGGAGGGGTATGCGGGCGGTTGGCCCCGGAGCAGTTGAAAAGGGAGATCGTCGCCGGGTCGGCCCGGCCGAAGGGTTGGCGGGGTTGGTGGCATTGGGTTTTGGCGGGGGTGTTGTTATCTACGGAGGTGAAGGCGCAACAGGTGCCAAAGGCGCGCATCGAACAGGTAGTGAAGAAAGTGACTGGCGAAACGAGCCAGGATTCGATCAAGATAAAAGAGCTTCCCGAGGTGGTGGTGCGCGGCTATGTATCGGGGAGGATTACGGGCCTGGTGACGATGTGCGTACAGGTGGATACTTTCAAAACATGGGTCGCCGATACGCTGGCGGTGTTTGGCTGGAAGAAGGAGTTGAGCATCTATCCCAATCCGGTGCAAAAGGGGGTGGCGGTTACGCTGAGCTGGCAGGGGATGGAGCCGGGCTTTTATATGGTCGAGCTGTTCAATGCGGCGGGCGCCGTTGTTCGGCAGCGGGCGATGCAGGTAAACGCAAAGGAACAAGTCGACCTTCTGGAAATACCCGCCTCCCTATCCGGCGGGATCTATTTCCTGCGGGCAGCGAAGGCAGGCGACGCGAAAATGGTGACGCGTAAACTGGTAGTGCTATAAGAATGGGCCTTGAAGCTTTAGTATTTGTACAGCTCTTTCATCTTAGTAATAAACAGTTCTTTTTTGCGGCGCGAGACTTCGATCGTGCGTTCATTGGTGAGGACGACGCTCCCTCCTTCGCCGCGGATGTATTCACGGATATGGTGCAGGTTTACCAAAAAGGATTTGTGGATGCGGCAAAATGCGCTGTGTTCCAGCATCTGCTCGTACTCCATGATCGACTTGGAGGCCGTTATGCGTTGCCCGTTCAACAGGTGGAAGATGGTGTAACTGCTCTCGCTTTCGCAATAGATCACATCCGAGAGATCGACTACGCGGAATCCCTTCATATCGGCGATACAGAGCTTCATTTCCGCGGGCGTCTGCAATTTGCGCAGGTTGTATAGAAAGGTCTCCACCTGGTTGGCCGAGGCTCTGTTGGCTATTCGCACTCCTGCTCTTCGGACCGCCTCCATCAGCAGGTCTTCTTCGACCGGTTTCAGGAGGTAATCGACGGCGCTGTAACGGAAGGCCTGGATGGTATATTGATTATGGGCCGTGACAAAAATAATCTCGAACCCGATCGGGCTTAGTTCGTTCAGCAGATCGAAGCCATTCTTATCGGGCATTGCGACGTCGAGGAAGATCAGCTCCGGGTCCAGCACGGGGATCAGCTCCGCGGCGCTTTGGGCGTCCTGGCATTCGCCGACGATCCGGATGTCGGGACAATTCAGTTCCAGCAGGCGCCGGAGCGCGCTGAGTCCACGGGGCTCGTCATCGATGAGCATTGTCTTGATCATAGCGTAGTATTTATAGTGCCAATTCTTCTTCGTATGCCGGGAAGATCAGGGTGATCAGTGTTCCGGTGTCCGTTCGGCCGGGAACATCGGTTTTATCCTTGATGCTCAATGAACATTTGATGCGGTATTTTTCGTTGAGCACAGCGATCCGTTGCCGGATATTGCCGATGCCCATGGAACGGTGGGCCGTCTGGCTGGATTTTTTGTTTTGGAGGGACTGCCGGATGCCGATGCCGTTGTCTTCGATCTCGCAGACCAGCATCCTGTTTTCGGCATAGAAGCGGATATCCACGCGTTTATCGGTGTCTTTTGGCAAGAGGCCGTGCCAGATGGCATTTTCCACGAGGGGTTGGATGAGCATAGGTGCCAATCGCACTTCGTTGCGGTCGATTGCCCTGGAGGTCTCGATGCGGAAGGAGAAGTCGGGGAAGCGAAGCTGTTCCATTTCCAGGTAGCTTTCCAGGTAGTCGATGTTTTGCTGCAGGGAGATGAAGGTTTGGCGGGAATGTTCCAGGTTTAGCCGGATCAGGCGGGCAAACCGGCTGAGGTAGCGGGAGGCATTCCGGTTGTCTTCGTGAAGGATCATTTCGCGGATGCTGTTCAATGCATTGAAGATGAAATGGGGATTCATTTGCGCGTGCAGCGCTTTCATCTCGTACTCCGCCACTTGTTTGTCAAGGCTCAGCTTTTCCTGCATCCGGGCCACCCTATTACGATATACCAGTAGTATAACCAGTACGGCCGCGAGAACGCACAGGGCTACAAACCACCAGCGGGCCCAAAACGGCGGCAATATCGTGAGCTGAACTTCTTTTACTTGTTCGGGCCAGCGGTTGTTGGCGGAATGTAGCCGGACCTGTATGCGGTATTTGCCCGGTCCGAGGTCGTTAAAGTTGACACTTCGTTCCCAGGTCAACGGGTGCCACGCAGAATCGGCGGCCGGGCTGATGCGGTAGGAGAACTGGTTGTCTTCCGGATTGAGGAAATTCACGGCGTCAAAAGTGAGCTGGGCAAAATTACTGGGATATGGCAGTTCGATCTGACTGGCGGTGACTGGCGAAGCACCCTTTGAGGTGGTGATCCGGTCGATGAGGAGAGCAGGCGCATTGAGGCCGGTGTGAGCGGGGTCGGGTTTGAAGCTGATCAGGTTATGTTGTGCGCCATAGTAGATGCGATCTTCTTCGGCATCGTACCAGGAGCCTTTTCGGTTAGTGGTCGTAGCGACGGTGGGGAGACCATCTGCGTAAGAGAAGGTTTCGCTGGTGTAGGTGCGGGTGTCAAAAGTGGAGATACCGTTGGCCGCGCCGAGCCAGATATGTCCGCGGATCACCCCCGATGTAACGCCATCATTGTATGAATCATCCTGTTTGCACAGGTACATCTTATTCTCACTGCAATTGTACCGATAGATGCCGTTGTCAAAGGAGTATAACCACAGGTTGTTGTCGTCGTCCCGGTTCAGGATGAGCATATAGTTGTGCAGGAGTCCGACGGAAGGGAAGGAGAAGAGCGTATCGACCGCCTGTTTTGACCTGTTCCAGCGGCAGATGCCGTCACCGGCGAGCCAGATATTCCCGGCCTTGTCCTCGGCCATGCTGAATGCGAATGTGATCCGGAAGAGGGGGTTTTGGGAAAGCCGGAGTTCCGCGAATTGTCTTGTAAGCCGGGAGTACCGGACGACCGTGTTCAGCCTGCCGAAAGAAATCCATATATCCTGGTCCTTGTCCCGGAGGATGGCGAGGCAGTTGTTGTGTTGCATCCATTCCTGTCCGGAGGCTGTCGGTACCCGGCCGCTGTGATAGTTGTTGCGGTTGAGCCAAAAGATGCCGACCCGGGTACCCACCCAGAGGGTGTCCCGGTCGTAGGGGAAGAAGAAGCTGATATTGTCGCAGGAGTCGGGGGTTCCGAGGAACAGATGTTTGCGGATCTTTTTTGTCGATTTATCGAGTATCAGTATTCCACCTTTGTTGCGAAGTCCGACGTAGAGGTTGTCGTGATCGGTGAAGATCGTGCGAATGAAGTAATTCCGGAGATCGGCCTGCTGATCGGCAAGGTCGTCGACCTGGAAAAAAGGGCTGGAGAGGTCTTGTTTATAGAGTCCGTCGTTGGTGCCTACCCAAAGCCGGCCTTCCCTGTCGCTAAAGACGACCGAGCAGGGCTCATCGTCGAAATATTTTTTTCCGCAGATGGAAAGCAGGTGTTCCTTTTCGTTATACCTGAGCAGATAGAAGCCGCCGAGCTTGCTGGTAATGGCCAGGAGGCTATCGTTGAGCACGAAGATGGACGGATTTGCGCTCAGCTCAGTGGCGGCGCGAACGGGCAGCCTCATGGGCCAGGAGTTGCCGCTGGAGAAATCGAAAAGGTCGAGGGAGTTCCTGGCGGCGTTGAAGATAAACACCTGTCCGTTCCTGCCTGGATAGCAGGGTCTCATGGTTCCGCTGCCGTCATCAACGGCTTTGGCAAAGGCGGGGCTATGATGTCCGAAGAGTGTATCGAAAGCATTCAGAGTTGGATCGTAGAGGCATAGTGCGGAATCGCTTTTCTGGAGGACCCGGCCGTGGCCGACCGGGTAAAGATCGCCGCCGAACCACAGCTCCTGTCTGCCTACGTCGGCTGCGTGGTAATAGTCATAGCGTCTGGTGATACGACCGGAGGAATCGAAGACGTAGAGGCCGGTCTTTGTGGACAGGATATAGTGCCCGTAATTGTCCGTGATCGTTTTCCAGACGCTGTTCGTCCAATAGAAGATCGAGCTGTCACAGGGTATTACCAGGGATTTGAGGTGGAGGTTCCCGATGTCGAGTGCGAAGGCACCGCTCGAGGTGGAGCCGATGAGTTCCCTGCCCTCCAATTGGATGGGGCCGATGGTATTGTCGGGAAGGGGATAGTCGGTGGACCGGGTGTTATAGCAAGTGAAGAAGCGGCCGTCGAAACGATTGAGTCCTTTGTTGGTAGCGATCCAGATATACCCGAGGGAATCCTGGGCTATGCCATTGATGCTGTTATTGGAGAGGCCGTCCATTCGGGTATAGCGGGTAAAGCCGTTTTTGTCCATCGGCTGGGCGCCGAGACGGGTGCATTCAAGCAGCAATAACAGCAGTATGGGCAGCGGGCGGCAGTGCATGGTTAGCGGAAGGAATGGGTGCCTTCCCTTTAAAGTTACAATTTGACCGCAACAATTTCATGCGTTTTTTGGAGGGTTTCCGGGGGCGTTTCTTTCGCGCTCCGTTCCTTAGGGGAAAGACGCCGTTTGTAGGGCCGCCGCCCCCTTTCCTGAATTCGGGCTTGACGGGATTTTTTTTATTTGCTTACTTGTGTGCGCTACCTCCCACCTCAATAGACAGCTATCTCATCTCCTATACGTGGCCCAGCCCCTGGCCTTCTGTTCGGATATGACAGGACATCCGATCATGTTTTGAAGGCAGGGTGCTGGAAGCCCACGACAACCAAAACTATAACCGTGAAAAAAATCCTTCCGATCTTTTCGATCATCGTTGTTTTTGCAGGCACCTGCGACGCCCAGAGCGTCGGTGTGGGCACGTCTTCGCCCAATTCTTCCGCTCAACTGGATATCAGTAGTTCGTCGAGGGGGTTGTTGATCCCGCGGATGGACAGCAATGCGGTCAAGGCGATCGCGACTCCGGCGCCGGGTCTGATGGTTTACGATAGCAGCCGGAAGCAGCTGTTGGTGAACATGGGGACGGTGTCGGCACCTGATTGGGAGAGTATTGTGGCGAAGAGCGGTTGGAGTCTGACGGGGAATACCGGGACGGGTGCGAATTCATATATTGGGACTACGGATAATACCGCCCTGCAGTTCGAAATAAACAATATGCCGGCCGGTAAATTAGATCCCTCCTACCAAAGTGTCGCGCTTGGGCTCGGTACGGGCTCCCCGAAGATGGGGGAGGGGGTTGCAATAGGAACCTATGCCCAGGCGGCCAATGCCTCAAATCCTATAGCATTGGGGTATTTTGCGATGGAAGATAACACTGGCAGTTTTAATATAGGGATTGGTCAGCAGGCCCTGGAATACAGTACGGGGGGGTCAAACATAGCTATCGGGTCCATAGCGCTTTTTAGTAACAATACCGGTGAAGCCAATGTCGGTATTGGATTAGAGGCTTTGCAAAACACCACCAATTCGAACTACAATACCGCGATCGGTAGCAATACCGGCAGGGCCTTCGACAACGGCTACAACAATGTCTTTTTGGGAGCGAATTGCGATGTGAATGGCGCGGGCTATTACAATGTGATCGCCATCGGGCAGGGCGTGATCTGCACCGCCTCGGATCAGGCCATCATTGGCAATTCGGCGACGAATTCGATCGGCGGGTATGCGGACTGGACGAATTTTAGCGATGGGCGATATAAGAAGAATATGAAAGAGGGAGTCAAGGGGCTGGATTTTATCATGCGGCTGCGACCGATCACGTATAACCTCGATGTGACGGGCATCCGGAGCCATTTGGGTCAGAAGTCGCCTGCGGATGCGGGGACGCAGCAGTCGATCGCGGCACGCGAAAGGGAAGTGTTGTCGGGTTTTGCGGCGCAGGAAGTGGAGGCCGCGGCTTCTGCTTCGGGGTATGATTTCAGCGGGGTGGACAAACCAAAGAATGCGAACGCCTTTTATGGGTTACGGTATGGGGACTTCGTGGTACCGCTGGTGAAGGCGGTGCAGGAGCAGCAGAAGATGATCGTGGCCTTGCAGCAGGAGGTAGCGGAGCTGAAGCAACAATTAAAACACTAGTCTTATGAGAAGGATTAGCTTATTGATGCTGATGCTGGCGGCGGGGCTGGTCATAGCCAGGGCGCAGGAGGCGATCCGGGTGCAGAATGGTGCGATCCTGACGGTGGGAAGCGGGGCAGTATTGACGTTGAATGGGGGGATCACCATGGATAACGGAAGCCAGCTCAATCATAATGGGACGATCACGATAAAATCGTATGGGGCATCGGGGACGGGTGATTGGACCGACAATACGGTGACGCCGTATACGTACGGTAGCGGGACGACGGTGTTCAATGGAGCGGCGACGCAGACGGTGACCACGAATAATAGTTTTGGGGCGGTGACGATCGCCGGTTTTGCGCTGGATCTTCACGCGACTATGACGGCAAGTTCGTGGTTGTTTAAGAGCGGTGTGGTTACGACGAATGGGTTCAAGGCTGTGGCGAGTTCCACTGCGGCGACGGCTTCTCAGCCCGACCCCGCCAATCCGAATTATACGGCCAGCTATATCAATGGGACGTTTAGTAGGTATATCGCGTCGTCGACGGTCGACAGTTATGATTTTCCTGTCAGCAACGGGAGCGGGCAGGTCAATCAAGTCACGCTGACCAATCTTATGGCCAATCCGCTGACGGGTACGCAGTGGCTGGATGTGTACTTTGGTCCCAAGCCGGGGACGGATGCTGGGCTTATTGTTACGGAAGACGGCACGCCCTATACTTCGGTCAATGGCGCTGGGGTCTGGCATCTTACTCCGGATGCGGAGCCGACAGGAGGGCGATATGATCTGCTGCTCTACCTGGATGGTTTCTCAGGATTGGCTGATAATGAGTTTGCAATATTAGAGCGACCCGACTTATCTTCCAATGCTGCCGATTGGATGGTACCGCTTGGCAGCAGTCTGCCTGCCGAAGGAACGGGCGGCCGGACAGTGTCCTCCGGTTACGCCCGGCGCAATGGGCTCTCGGCATTCAGTCAATTCGGTATCGGCGTGACCAGCACGCCGCTCCCTGTCACCTTGCTCAGTTTTACGGCCAGCAGGACAAGCAAAAGGTTCGTGGACCTGGATTGGCAGACTGCGACGGAGGATAACGACAAGGGATTTGGCGTTGAGCGAAGATTGGATGACGAATTGGCTTTTTCCGATATAGGGTTCGTTCCTTCATTGGCACCTGGTGGCACCAGTGCTTCTCCGCTCCCGTACAGTTACACGGATACGAACAGTTACAGCGGGATCAGTTATTACCGGTTAAAACAGGAGGATCTTGATGACCACTTCGTTTATACGGTGATCAAAGCCGTCTCTGGGAATGGTAACAGCGGCGTGGTGGTATCGCTTTACCCCAACCCTGGTCATGGGCAGTTTACGTTGCGCGTGGATGGGACGGAGCAGGCATATAGTGCAACTATTACTGACATCCCTGGTCACACCATCCGCAGGATCGAGGCCACTGGCAACAACAATGTCAGCGTCAGCGGCCTGCCGCCTGGCTTTTATTTTGTGCGGATACCCGATATTTTTGGGAATGGACGGTCGTTCGTGGAGAAGGTGTTGATCATACCCTGATCATTTTGCCACGTCGATCTTTACTTTTTTATTCTTCAGCTTTTCATTTTTTATCAATTGGAGGGTGTGGCTCACTTTTGACTTGCGGAGGGCGACGAAGGTGTGAAAGTCTTTGACCTCGATGAGTCCGATGTCTTCTTTTTTCAGTTGTCCTTTATTGGTGAAGAAGCCGACGAAGTCGACCTTGTTGACCTTGTCTTTTTTGCCGACTGAAATGAACAGGGTCGTCCATTTCGGTTTGTCGGGGAGGGTGGCGGTTGGGGGCAGCTCGATGGTTTCGGGTTGTTCCTTTATGTAGGCAGGGAGGGTCTCCTCGGGTGAGAGGATGAGTATGGCGGTTCCGCTGGCGTCCATGCGGGCCGTTCTGCCGTTGCGGTGGATGAAGGCCTCTTCGTTATTGGGCAGGTGGTAATGGATAATATAGCGGATGTTGGGTACATCCAGGCCACGGGAGGCCAGGTCGGTGGTGACCAGCACATCGGAGCTGCCATTGCGGAATTTCGCGAGGGCGCTATCGCGTTCCGGCTGTTCCAGGGCGCCGTGATAATATACGTGCACGATGCTTTTTTCCTTTAGAAATTCGCTGACGCGTTCTACTGATTCGCGGTGATTGCAGAACACCACGGCGGAGCGGCTGCCTATCCAGCAGAGAAGGCGGAAGAGGGTTTCGAGTTTATCGGCCTCGGGGCTATGCACCTGCATGAGGGCGAGACGTTCGACTTTTTCACCAGAGAGGAAGTTCAGGGTCTGAGCCTTGCGTAGTCCGACGAATGCGGGGATCTCCGTGGCCTCGGTGGCCGAGGTGAGGATGCGTTTGTGCAGTGCGGGAAGCGAGCCGATGATAAAGGACATCTCCTCGGTGAATCCCAGTTCGAGAGATTTATCGAATTCGTCGAGGACAAGGGTCTTGATGCGCCCGGTGTGGATGTTATTGCGGCGGATATGGTCTGCGAGGCGGCCGGGGGTGCCGATGACGAGGGCCGGCGCTTCGATGAGGTTGTTCTCTTCGGTTTCCCTGAGGTGGCCGCCGTAGCAGCAGGTGACCTTAAAGCCTGTACCCATAGTCTTGAACACCTGTTCGATCTGCAATGCCAGTTCGCGGGAGGGTACGATCACCATGGCCTGGGTACCGGCCTGTTGTTCCTGTATGGCGGCGAGGACGGGGAGGAGGAAGGCGATGGTCTTTCCGGAGCCGGTATCGGATAATACGATCAGGTCGTGGTCTTCCTGGCCGGCGGTCAGGGCTGCGGTTTGCAGTTCGTTGAGGTCGTCGATCCGCAGGTGGGAGAGCATGGCCTTTATGGTTCCGGGGGTCATTAACATGGCGCGAAAGTACGCCAGTTCGGCGACATGGCCGTTGCAGGTGGTTTTTGCGGGTATACGGAAGCGATGAAATGTGCAATTCGGGGCAGGCATTTTTGATCGATTTATCGGTAAATTGCTTTCAAAATATACCTATAGCATGGCAACAAATCAATCTTCGGCGCCTGTGACGGCGTTATTTCTGGATGTAGGGGGCGTGATGCTCACCAATGGATGGGACAGGAAGTCGCGTGAGGCGGCAGCAAAAAATTTTGGATTGGACCTGGATGAATTAAATGATCGTCACCGGATGACCTTTGACACGTATGAGTCCGGAAAACTGAGTCTGGAAGAGTATTTGAAGCGGGCGGTCTTTTATACGGACCGTCCTTTTACGATGGAGGATTTTCGGAAGTTCATGTTTGATCAGTCGGTTGCATATCCGGAGATGATCGAGTTGATCAAGGCCTTGAAGGCCAAGTACAAATTGCGGATCGCCGTTGTGAACAATGAGGGAAGGGAGATCAATGAACATCGGATACGGCATTTTAAGTTGAATGAGTTTGTGGATTTTTTTATCAGTTCCTGTTTTGTGCATTTCCGGAAGCCGGATGCGGATATCTGGAAGATAGCTTTGGATATTGCCCAGGTTCCGAAGGAGGGAGTGGTGTATATAGACGACCGGATGATGTTTGTCCAGGTGGCGGAGGGGTTGGGTATCAGGGCTTTATGTCACACCAATAAGGATGTGCCAAAGACCCGGGACGGGTTGGCCGCGATGGGGCTTACTTTGTAGTTGCTACGGCTGAGTATCAAGGCATTATGAAAGGGGAAAATTAGTTGAATATTTGACGATCAATATTGTAACTTTGTAAAACCCCAGAGGATAAACCATGAACAAGCAATTGTCGAAATCCGACTTATCGCTCTCATTTGGAAGGAGTATCAATGAACTGCGAATGGCGTTCCGCAAGCATATGCAGGGTAAGATCCGGTCTTTGGACCTGCATCTGACCTTTGAAATGCTGGAAGTGATGCTTTGTCTTTGGCGTCAGGATGGGGTGAACCAGCAGGTGATCGCAGATATCACGTTAAGGGATAAGAGCGCGATGACCTATTTGGTGGACAACCTGATGAAGCGGAAGATGATCCGGCGGGAGGAAGATGCGAAGGACAGGCGGAACAAGCTGATCTTTCTGACGCCGGAGGGGCGGCAATTGCAGGAGACTTTACAGCCCTGGGTATCGGAGATGTATGAAAGGGCGACGGCGAACATGGACGCCGACACCCTGATTGCGGGGAAAGACATTATTGAAAACATGATCAAAAATCTTTCAACATGACAACGATCATTTTGCCGGTGGATTTTTCCGCGGCATCGATGAATGCGGTGCGTTACGCCGCGGACATGAGTTGTGACCGGCTGGTAGGCCGTATCATTCTTTTACATGCGGTAAGGGCATCGGTTTATAGTAATATGACGATAGCCGGTAATGGCGAGGCTTTTATGGAAGAGCGGGGGAAGGACGAGCAGCTTCTGCTGGAGCGAAGCAGAGAATTGATGGCGGATTGTTCGTCGGCCGCGAAGGTGCAGACAGCGATGAGTGAGATGCCTGTCCTGAGGGCGGTACATCAACTGATACACGATGTGGAGGCGTCGATGGTAGTGATCGGGGTGGACGGGAGCAGCGAGGCGGGGTTTATCAGTGAGCATGTGATCGAACTTGCCCGGACCAGTGCCGTTCCCGTGCTGGTTGTTCCCAATGGTTGCAGGTATGTGCGTCCGAGGGTAGCGTTGTTGGTGTCACGAATGGGGCAGGATGCGCTTGATGCTGTGAGTGTCGAATGGCTTAGGGATGAGTTTGATGAGCCGGTGCTGGAAGGGTTTGCGGTCGGCGGGCCGGATGTGGTAAAGGCGGTTTTGGACCGGATGGAGGAGGTGAAGGCGCAACTGATCGTGGCCTTGCCGGGGCAGAAGAGTTTGTTTTACCGGCTGACGCACCGGGGCATCCGAAAGGCGATCGCGCGCAATGCCCGTTATCCGGTCCTATTGCTCAAATGAATTTGACCTCAGGTGCAAAGGATGGTATAGGCAAGATAGCCCTTTGGGTTATAAGTTGTTGATTGTTAGCGTTTATGCAAAAAGACGGGGAAATAACCCGGCCGGGCGGTTACGAAAGTGGCGTTGGAGCTTACCAATGTTGTAGTACCCGATAACTTTTTGTATTTTGTTAAGCAGTAACCCTTATACTAAAATCATCCTCTGTATGAAAACCGCCCCGTTGATCGCGTCCATCTTATTGATCACGGTCTGTTCGTGTGAGAAGGTAATTACAGATACGAACCTGAAACCGCTGACAGATTCTCCGACCGGGCCTTCCCAGAAGTCGGTTGATACGGTAAAGCCGGTAACGCCGGCTGACACTTCGGTGGTGCCTACGCCGCCATTTCCCCAACAGACGATCAATAATAATAACGGCAACGGTTCCGGCAGTGGCAGTAATAACAACGGCAGTTCCGGCAGTGGCTCCGGCTCAGGCAGCGGCTCTGGCTCTGGCAGTGGTTCGGGGTCAGGCAATGGTTCGGGCTCCGGTTCTGGTAGTGGTTCCGTTTCAGGCGGCGGCACCAGTAACGTGGCGTCACCGGCTTGTCCTATGGCTCCCCTCTATGGAGATACCATCGTCTTTACGCAGCCGACCGGTGGGTCCGACTATGTGATCAATCCGATCAATACGCCGGGCCCTGGCAAATACTTTGCCTGGCCGGTGGGCATGGTCCTCAACCAGAATACAGGGGCTATCGATCTTACCGCGAGTCAAACGGGTATGAAATACGTTATAGGTTATGTGCAGGCGGGCACGACCGATACCTGTGTAAGCACGCTGATCATCGGTGGTGCTTCCTATTACGATAGTGTGTACGTGCTGGGCGACGGGCAGACGACTGCGTCGCCATATTTTGAGGCCAATGCGTATTTGCCCAATATTTGCGCGGGCGGTGGTTGTACGTTTGATGTCGGCGGGAAGGCATTGGCGCAGAAAGTATATGTGAACACTGTAACGGGGGTGATCGATCTGAATGAGACCCTGAATGGACCTGGTGGCCTGCAAGGCTTGCTGGGCGGCGCCTTCGGTCTTTTGCCGGTGAATGGCAGCGCTTTTACCAGTACCATCTACTATAAGCTAAACGACGCCAGTAATGAAGCGTTGGAGAATATTCAGGTTCAGTTTGTGTATTACGACAGCAAGAGTTCGGTGCCTTCGGGTGTGTTGGGCGGGGTTGTGAACATCCTGAACAATTTGCTCAGCGGAAATATCCTCTCTACGAGTGCGAATCCACGGCCGCCGCTGGTGATCATCACGAGACGAGACTAATATATTATTGATATCGGAAACGGTAGGCGAGGGATATTTATCCTTCGCCTTTTTTTGCGCCTTCGGGTTTTGGGCATTTAGCATAACTTCGTTTCCAACGCATGCCCGATCACCTATTTCACGCACGTCATTTGTTTAGGAGGACGGCCTTATTATGGCTGGTCCTTTTTGTCTTTATGGGGGTGGGCGGCGCGCCGGATCCGGGCAGGTCGTTGGATCGGTTAAGAGCGCTGTATCGCCGCGCCGACAGTCTTTATCATCTCGGGAATTCCACGCATGCTACAGACAGCGTGGCCCTGGTTGGGTTTAACGCCGTTATAGCAGGGCTGCAGGCGTTGCCAGGGCATGGCGACCAGGACACGATGTTGGCCGGAGCGTTCCTGCGCAAGGGAATATTGTTGGATGCCACGTATGATTATGCCGGTGCAAAGGCCAGTTATAGCTCCGCCCTGCAACATGACCGGCAGGTGGACTCGCTGACGTTTGTGGCCAAACTGTATATCGGGGTCGTCTATTACAATACTAGCCATTTCGACAGCGCCAATTATTTCCTGTTGAATGCACAGACGTTGGTGAACCGTTTTAAGGACTGGGATGATGAGGTCAGGGTGTACAATATGCTGGGCGTGCTGTATTACGATAACGGCAATTACCGGGAGGGAAAGAATTATTTTGACAAGGCGCTTGAGTTGGTGAAAGCCAGGAAGCCGCTGGACACGGCGTTTGCCCAGGGGCTGGAGACGAATATTGCGACTTCTTTTTCGAGGCTTGGTCAGTACCAGGCGGCCTTGAACATCTACACGCGGCTGGCGGGTTATCAGCCCCTGGCCAATTATGTGAACATGAATATGGGTCAGGCGTTCGTGGGTCTGGAAGACTATCGCGCCGCGCTGGCTTGTTTTCACCGGGTGGATGCCAGGAAGCTGCCGGGGGTGTTGAACGAGCTGGCCTATACCCAGGAGCGGCTGCACCAGCCGGATTCCTGTTCTTTTTACCTGCAGAAGCTGGTGACGGCGGTACGGGAGGGCCCGGGTAAGATCTATGCGGCGGACCAGGGCATTAACGCGCAGTATATGGCATTATGGCTAAGCGACCAGGGGCGGTTCGAAGATGCGTTGGCCAGTCTGCAAAAGGCGATCGTTCTATTCTCCCGCAATTTCAGTAATCCCGATATCTATTCCAATCCCGCCAATTTTACGGGTACGTTTGCCTATTACCGGTTGTTTGATGTGTTGGTGGACAAGGCTACATTGTTCCGGCAGCTCTACAAGAGTAAGCCGGTGAGGAAATACCTGGATGCTTCCTTTGCGGCGTATGCGGCCGCCCTGTCATTGCTCCGGCATATCGAAAAGAGCTATGCCACGGACGAGGCCAAGCTGTTCCTGAAGAAAAAGAGCGGACCGGTGCATGGGGGCGCGTTGGCCGTCAGCCTGCAACTTTATGGACTGACGCATGACCAGGCTTATTTGGAGCAGGCTTTTCTCATCAGTGAGAAAAGCAAGGCCTCGGTGATCACGGCCAACCTGGAAGAAAAGGCCTTTGCGGGTTTGGCGGGTGAGCAGCAACAATTGCAACAGCGGGTAAACGACTGCAAGTTCAATATTGCCCGGGTGAATATCAAGAGTGAAACGGTAACGGACAGCGGCGAACTCGCGGCGTTGGCCCGGGAGCGGGAGGGTCAGGAAGTAGAGCTGTCGCGGCTGGAACAATCGCTCGAACAGGATGGGGGATATTATCAATTAAAATACGGGGATGCCAGCCCGGGCATCCATGACCTGCAACAGCAACTGGAGAGCGGGCAGGCGCTGATCAGTTTGTATGCGACGGACAGTGCGCTGCATGTTTTTGTGGTGACGAAGAAGGGATTCGACTACAGACGGATCGATGGACTGGCGGGGCTGGAAGCCGATGTGACCAGCTGGCTGCAGGCCTTGAAGTCGACGGGCAACGGGCATAAATTCAAGGGGGATGCGATCGGCAGCCGCCTCTATAACCAGCTTATCCGGCCAGTGCAGGAGGCGACGGGTGGGTCAGCCGAGTGGATCATCATACCGGACGGGTTCTTATACCTGCTGCCGTGGGAGTCGTTGCCTGCGGATGCGGGCGGGGAGCGGCGGCTGGTGGAGACCAACACCATCAGCTACCGGTGGTCGTCGAGGCTGTTAAAGGCCGCGGACCAGGGTGGAACGGGTATACTGTCATTTGCGCCCTTTGCAAGTCAGGGTGGGGATGGGGGATTTGCCCGGCTGCCGGCTTCGGCGGAGGAGATAGCGGGACTGAAGGGGATGCAGTACACAGATAGCAGGGCTACGAAGGCGCAGTTCCTGAAGGCTGCCAACCACTATCCCATCGTGCATTTGGCCACGCATGCCGTTTCATCCATGGACAATGCCGCGGCTTCCTATATCGCCTTTTACCCGGTGAAACATTCGCCCATCGAAGACCGGCTTTACCTGGAGGAGTTGTATGGGTTGGATCTGCGGGACACGCGGCTGGTGATCATCAGTGCCTGTGAGACGGGAGAGGGGGAAGTGGTGGCGCAGGAAGGGGTGATGAGCCTGGCGCGGGCCTTTGCCTATGCGGGCTGCGGGAGTACGATCAATAGTCTGTGGAAGGCCGACGATCAGGCGACTTCGTTTATTCTGCGGCGTTTCTATGTGCATTTGGAGGCGGGGGAGACGAAGGCCAGGGCGCTGCGGCAGGCCAAGCTGGATTATCTAACAAGTGATGCGATCAATAAGAGTCCTGCTTATTGGGCCCATTTAGTGCTGACGGGGGACAGCGGGCCGGTTTATGGGAAGGGGTTTTGGAACTGGGGGTGGCTGTTAGGATCGTTGTTGCTGGTGATGATCGTGGTAATCGTGGCGCGGCGGAAAAGAGAGAAAAAAAAGTCGACGATTTAGAAAGTGTTGTAGTAAAACGGTTCTGGCCATTGGGATCTTCTAGTTCTTACAGGGTACGTCGACTTTTTTTTGATCTACTGCGTGCGATACGTTAGAAATTGATCGTTCAAAGGATGTAAAGGATCTGTTGGTTCATTGGATATGGATGATTCTTCATGGACGATTGGTGGTTCTTCATGGATCCTGGTGGTTTTCGGATTTGGATAACCCTAGATTGATTTTTGTGGTTCTTCGGATATGGATGGCGTACGATCATTCAACTCATATATTAGTACGAGCTGCACTTGCTGATGTAACCGGCAAACGAAAGATTTCTATTTATTTTCTTTGTATTGGGCGAGCCTGAGGTCGAAAAAGGACATTTTGGCCACCTTATCGTGATACTGGTGATGGGGATCGGCTTTGATCTTTTCCAGTATCGGCATGGCCTGGTTGACCTTCTTATCCGCTAACCAGCTGATTGCCAGGTAGTATTCGGCCTCGTCCTGGTAGACGTCGGTACCAGCGTGCGTGTTGACGGCGATGACCTGTTCGAAAAAGGTGATGGCGTCGTCGTAGCGCTTTTCTTCCAGGCTGGCCATACCTGCGAGGAATTCCGTTTGGTTATCCTTTTCTTTTGCTGTGGCAGCGAGGGAGATGACGGTATTCCAATCTTTGGCATTGAATGCCTGTTCGATGGGCTGTTCGGAGCCCGAGCCGCGTGCCGTATTCAGCGTATAGCCGGAATAGTAGCGATCATATAAGGAGGCTGAGCTGATGGAAAGATATTTGTATACGGTGGTGCTGCTCATCACTATGAGGATGATGGCGGCGGCGCGTAAGCCGTACCGGTTGAGGGACCGGACCAGGCCGCCGGATTCCCTGGCCGCGGGCAGTTCGGGGGTAGACACATGGTACACGGATTCGGTGGTCTCTTCCATCTTCCAGGCTTCGCGGATGGCCGATATTTCTTCATACAGGCCATGATCTTTTACTGCGTCGACGGCGAGATTGAGGTAATACCACTCTTGCGCAGCTTCGGGGTCTTCGGCGATGAGACGTTCCAGGCTATCCAGGGATGAACCTGTAATGTTTTCATCAAGATGATCGACAAGTGCGCGTGTTTCTTCCGGTGTCATAGTAGGCTATTTTAGGATTTCCTGCATTTGCCTGGCAATGGCAGGATTATCTTTAATAAAACCCGCCAACTGTTGTAGGCATTTATACTTCTTATTTCGGACCACCTGCTCATTTTCATAAGGCAGGTGATCTGCGATCTCTTTCATCGACATGTTCTCGTAATAGAAGAGGACGAGGACTTTCCGGCAGGAGTCGCCGAGCTGATCTACGAGACCGCGGAGTTGCCGTTTGCGTTCCATCTCGCTGATGTGATGGCTGACGTCGGCTTCGTCCTTGTCCCGGCTCAGTTCGAAGACTTTGTCGCGCTGACCGGCGCGACCCCGTTTCTTCATTTCGTTGAACCAGTAGTTCCTGGCGATAGCGTTCAGGAAGGTTTTGACGCTGGCTTCTCCGCGGAACTTGTCCTTTCTGACGGTGTCAATAAAGGCCATTACTGTCTCCTGGAAGATGTCATCGGCGTCCTGTTCGCTTCCGCCATGATGCTTAATGAAAGAGCTCGTAGCTTCGGAATATTGCTGGTAGAGATACCGAATTGCGTTGTTCAGGTCTCTTCCTGCACTGATGGCTGCTATCAGCTCCGGGTCAGTATATTTTTCCTCTGCTCTCATTATTTAGTCAATTCAAATGTTGGGATTGTAACCGCTGAAGAAAAAAAATTGCTTGTTTATGTTCATATAACGAAAGAAGGGTACCTAATTGTATGCCACTCAGCAGATTAGCCCCCGGGGGCCGGCTTATTGGGGCGGTTCTCTACAGTCGATTGATTGTGAGCTGTTTATGTGGAGATTAAAATTGTTTAATTTCCCGTAGGCGTAATGTACCGCGCGAAGAATTCGTAGGTGCGCAGCATTTGATCCATGCGTTGACGATTATCGCCGCTTCGGGTCAACTCGTGTGTTGCCCCGGGGTGGCGGACGTATTCGACGGGGCGGCCCATGACCTTTAGGCTTCGGTAGAGCATCTCGCCCTGGACGAAGCCGGTACGGCGGTCGTTCTCGCCGTGAAAGATGAGGAGGGGGGTGGTGATATCGGCCACGTAGGTGATGGGCGATTCGTGTTGGAGGACGGCCCTGGCGGCGGGTTCCCAGGGATAGCCGCCGAAGTAATTGGAAACCAGGCGCCAGGCATTGCCTTCACCGAAGAAGGTGGCCAGGTCATAGACGCCGCGCTGGGCGCAGGCGGCCTTGAAGCGGTGGTCGTGGCCGACGATCCATGCGGTGAGGTAGCCGGCATAAGAGCCGCCGGTGACGACGAGCCGGGCAGTATCGGCCCAGCCTTCGGCGACGGTTTTGTCGAGGGCCGTAAGGACATCGCTGGTGGGGCCTGTGCCCCAGTCTTTTATATTGGCTCGGAGGAAGTCCTGGCCATAGCCACCCGAACCGCGGGGGTTGCAATAGACGACGCCGAAGCCTTTGGCGCAGAAGTATTGGAATTCGTGCCACATGGAGGCTTCGCCGGGACCCCACATGGCGGCGGGGCCGCCGTGGATGTCGAGTAAGAGGGGGTAGTGCCGGCTTTTGGCTCCGGTATAGCCGATCGGCTTCATGACCCAATATTCAACGGTTTCACCAAGTGCATTTTTGAAACTATGTTTTTCCGGGAGGCTGAGCTCGCGTTTCTGGAGCCAGGGAGTATTGAAATGGCTGACGGTTTTGGGGTTTGACATGGCAGCATCGGCGCTATAGAGTTCGGAGGGGTCGGCGGGTTCGGTCCGGGCGAAGAGAAGATGATTGTCGTGGAGGTCGAAGGCGGTGGCGCCGGTGTTGTAGTCAGAGAGCTGCCCGAATGTTGCCGTTTGTGGGTCGGCCCGATAGATGGGGGCGCCACCGTTGGACTGGGCGACGAAATAGAGCCAGTGGCTATCGTCGCTCCAGGTGAGGCCGGCGGTGGATCGATCGATAGGGATAATGGATGGCGTGGCGCTGCCGTCAATGCTGTTGACCAGTAATTGCGGTACGGCGACGGAATTGGTGGGGCTTTCAGTATAGGCGAGTTTGAGTCCGTCGGGGCTCAGCGTAGGGTTGCCGAAGGCCTTATCCTTTTCACCCAGCAGTTTATGAAGGTGTGTGCCATCGCGGTTGGCCATATAGATCTCGCTTTCGAGGCCGCGGTCGGGGTCTTCGCTGCTGTCGATATGGGCGACGAAGATCAGGCCAGACCCATCAGGCGTATACTCCGCACTGTTATAGCTGTAAAAACCATGCGTGACTTCCGTGGGCGATGCGCCGGCCTGGGCCGACTGCATCGGTTGACCGGGTTGCGCCGACTGCGCCGGTTGGACCGCTTGGGTGAACCAATGGGTGAAGACCTCGTCCGGGTTGACCTCCATCTCGTCCTGGAAATTGAGTTTGGTGACGACCTTTGCTTTTTTGTCGGCAACATTGAGGTCGAGCCAGGCGCGGATCTCGGCGAGGCTGCCGTCGGGATCGGCCTTGGCGGCGTTGGGGCGGAGGCCGGCATTGCCTGTGATGCCTGGTTTTTCGAAGGGCCAGCCGGGGAGGGTGTGGCCGGGGTTGAGGGCAGAGTCTTTTATCAGTTCTTTTAGATTGATGCGGGAGGCGAAGAGGAGATATTGTCCGTCGGGCGACCATTTGGGAGAAGACGCACCGTAGCGGGAATGGGTGAGCTGTATGGGTTCGCCGCCGTCGAGGGAAAGGATGAAGATCTGTGTTTTGCCGTCGACGGGTCGGACGAAGGCGATCTGGCGGCCGTCCGGGTTCCAGGCGGGTTGGGTGGCGCCTTCTTTGGCGGTGGTAAGCTGGCGGGGTGCTGTGCTGCCGTCAGCTGCTATCAGGTAGAGTTGGGTAAGGTATTTGTAATCCCACTTTGAGGTCTTTACGCTGGTGTCGGGTTCGATGGTGGTGAGGGTGAAGACGGCCTGGGAACCTTTCTTACTGAGGTGGATCTCGCCGATGGTCTTTATCTTTAGGAGGTCGGTTACTTTGATCGGTTCCTTTGTTTGTTGCGTCTGTGCTTGCAGCGCAGGGGCGGCCAGGAATAGCGCGGCGACGAGATAGGGGGAAAGTCTCATGTGTCAGTTTTGTTCACTGAACCTACGAAATTTGGGCGGGTTTGCAAAGCCTGTGGCGACTATCTTATCTTTATGTTATGGCGACGAAATTAAAGAAAGCGCAGATCCCCACCTATGCGTTAGGTGATTTCAGGCATGTGCACCGGGTGCCGGATGATACCTCCGAGTTCGGATGTAATTCGCTGGCGCGTTCTAAATATATATCCGGATTCGAACTGTATTCGAGCAAAGGGTTGGTAGGGTCGGTGGGGCCCTTGCGGTCGGTCTTTTACCGCATTAGTCTGACGGTGACGGGTGGGTTGGATATGCAGATCGGGCTGGAGCATTACCGGCATGAGCCGCGGACATTGGGGTTTACTTTTCCCAATCAGCTTTTCTTTAAGAACAATATCAGCGCCGATGCCTCCGGCTATTATATGCTGTTCGAAGAGGGGTTTTTGGCCGACCTGCTCCCGGCGGCACGGCTGCCGGAGGAGTTCCCTTTCCTCAGTATGACGGGTGTGCCGCTTTTCCGCTTATCGGAGGCGGAGCTGGCAGCGATGGTAGATTTGGTGGGGAAGATGGACGCGGAGGTACGGCAAGAGCGGCCGGGGAGAGTGAAGGCGTTGCAGTTGTATTTATACCTGTTTTTATTGGAGGCCAAGCGCAGCTATCAAAGGCAGGGCCTGGACAAGCAAGTGGCGCAACAGGCTGGGGCGCCGGCGTTGGCGGGGCGTTTCCAAAAATTGGTTGGTATGCACTTCCTGTCGGTGCGGCAGGTAGCCGATTACGCGGCCATGCTCGCGGTGAGCGCGAACCATCTCAACAAGGTCGTCAAGGAGATGACGGGCAAGACGGCCAGCGAAAGCATCAGCGAGATGCTGGCGCAAGAGGCCAAGGCGTTATTGCGCTATACGGACCATTCTATCGCGGAGATCGCGTATCAACTTGACTTTAGCGATCCGGCTTCTTTCAATCGATTCTTTAAGGGCGGCACGGGGGAAACGCCACTGGCTTGGCGGAAGCGGCATGCAGCAGTCTCGAATGCATGATCCGGTCAATCAAATGCCGGGGGCGGTCAATGGCGGAGGCGTCGTTGCGGACGAGCTTTGTCCTAAATATTTCAACCATGACATTCAAGGGCAAAAAGATCGTAGTAGTCGGCGGAACATCCGGTATTGGCCTGGCTACGGCGCAACAATTTCAGCAGGAGGGGGCAGTCGTAACGGTTACCGGCAGGAATGCGGAGAAACTTCGTTTGGCAGAAGGGATGGGGCTGGCTGCGGCAGCTGTGGATAGCCGGGAACGTCCGGCGTTGGACCTTTTTTTTGCAAAACAGGGGGTGGTCGACCACCTGGTGATTGCGGCGAGTGGCGGCAAGGGGCTTGGTGAGTTCGCCACGCTTTCGCTGGATGAGCTGCGGGAGGGGTTTGATGCGAAGTTCTGGCCGCACCTGGAGACGTTGCAGGCCGCGGTTCCTTTTTTGAGTGCCGGGGGCAGCGTGACACTGGTCACGGCGTGCTCGTCGGCGGCCAAGATGCCAGGGACATCGGGGCTTGCGGCCATGAACGGGGCTCTTGAGTTGATGGTGCCCATTTTGGCGAAGGAGTTGAAGACGATCCGCATCAACGCGGTGAGCCCTGGTGTGGTGGATACGCCGTGGTGGGATTTTATACCGCAGGAGAATAAAGCCGGAGCATTTGCGCAATTTACCGCCAATATACCGGTGGGCCGGGAGGCGCAGCCGGCGGAGGTGGCGGATGCGATCGTTTTTCTGGCCGGCAATGCTTACATGACCGGAAAGGTTATTTTTTGTGATGGCGGCCTTTCTTAGTCGGGTCGTGCCGCTGTGCGCCGGTTTTAGCGCTCGTTCTTAGTGCCGGTGGAGGCGTTTGTCGAGCGCCCAGGTATTATATTGATCGACAAAGGGAAGGAGGCCTGCGAGGAAGAGCAGGTGGATGAGCTGGGAGTTGAGGTTGTTCCATTGCTCGATGGCCGTCGTGCCGAAGATGAGCAGCACCATGACGATAGCGCCGGCGACCAGGGCGTCGCGGGTGAAAAGGCCAAGGAGAAGGAGGAGGCCGATGATCAATTCTGCGAAGGGCAGGGCATAGGCGAAGGCGGTGACGAGGGATTCGGGTAGAATGGAGTGTTGGAACTCCGTGATCATGCCCTGGCTGAACTTGTCGAGTTTGGGAAGGCGGACGAGGCCATGTCCGAAGGAGCTGGCGCCGATACCGAGGCGGGCGAGCAAAAAGGCTTTTGTGGCGGGTGTCATGCTTCAAATTTACGTATATTCATTTTCAAAAGACCGCATGTATCCCCGCTTTTTACGCGTTTGCCTTTGCTGTTGTCCCCTGTTTTTATTGTTAGCAGGCTGTAAGCCGGGGGTTGGTACAACCGGTTCCTGGCCGGTTTATGGCGGGAGTCCTGCCAACACGCATTACTCCGCGCTCACGCAGATCGATACTGCCAATGTAGGGCAGTTACAAAAGGCCTGGGAATATCACGCCGGAGATGGCGACAGCATGAGCCAGATACAGGTGAATGCGCTGGTGATCGATGGGGTGTTGTATGGGGTGTCGCCGCGGTTGAAGATGTTTGCGTTGGATGCGGCGACGGGGCGGTTGCGCTGGGTGTACGACCCTGCGCGGCCGGTGAATGGGGATACGCCAAAGGTCGCTATCAATGCCTGCCGGGGTGTGGCCTATTATAAAGGCGGGGCGGAAGATCAGCGGCTGTTCTATTCTGCCGGCGGGTTCCTGTATTGTATCGATGCGCTTAAAGGGGAGCCGGTCATTAGTTGGGGTGACGGCGGGAAGATAGATCTGCACAATGACCTGGGCCGCGACGTAAAGCAACTGTATGTAGCCGGGACAACGCCGGGTGTTATCTATAAAGACCTGATCATCGTTGGGGACAGGGTTGATGAAGAAGCGGCGGCTGCGCCGGGGCATATCCGGGCTTATGATGTGCATACGGGCAGGTTGCGATGGATCTTTCATACGATCCCCTATCCGGGTGAGGAAGGCTATTCCACCTGGGATGATACGGCGGCGTATAAGCATCTGGGTGGGGCGAATGCCTGGGCGGGTTTTAGCCTGGATGAAAAGAATGGAGTGCTTTTCGCGCCGATCGGATCGGCTTCCTATGATTTTTATGGCGGCAAGCGGCTTGGCGACGATCTTTTCGCCAACTGTGTGTTGGCACTGGATGCGGCCACGGGCAAGCGGCTCTGGCATTTTCAGACGGTGCATCATGATGTCTGGGATCGGGACCCTTCAACGGCGCCCGTGCCCGTGGTCGTAAAAAAAGACGGCAGAAAGGTTCCGGCGGTCGTGCAGGTGACGAAGACGGGTTTTATCTTTTTGCTGGACAGGCAGACGGGAAAGCCTTTGTCGCCGGTGGAAGAGCGGTCTGTGCCTCAGGATAGTGCCCTGCCGGGTGAGCGGCTATCGCCGACGCAGCCCTATCCGGTGGGGATGCCGGTATATTCACGGCAATCACTGACCGAAAAAGACCTGAATCATCTTGTTTCGGATTCTTCTTACGAAGAGATCCGACGGCGGCTGGCGGGGTATCATGCGGGGATGTTCGTTCCGCCGACCAGGGCGGGGACGGTGATCTTCCCGGGTTTTGACGGTGGCGCGGAATGGGGCGGGCCGGCGTTTGACCAGGAGACGGGATTGTTGTATATCAATGCCAATGAGATGCCCTGGGTGTTGACGATGGTGGACGCCAGTAAGGATCTGGCGG
>Ga0302309_10001061_pt1 | contig 26706 bp, 21 predicted proteins | sample III_Palsa_N1_1_FD_200453 | JGI IMG/M metagenome (GOLD analysis project Ga0302309, IMG submission 200453) | Peat permafrost microbial communities from Stordalen Mire near Abisko, Sweden - III_Palsa_N1_1 | ecosystem: Environmental > Terrestrial > Soil > Palsa > Peat permafrost | place: Sweden... | reverse complement strand
CATGAGGAACGTGACCACGCCACAGGCTACTACCCCGAGCACCAGCATATTGGGTCCTGACTGTAGGTTCTCTTTAATACGCTGTGCAATTCCTTCGGTGCGTACAGTCAATATCAAAAAGCTAATAAGCACTGCGCCAAGCACTTCGAATGCGAAAACTTTACCGACATTAGTCAGAAAGCTCGATCCGCAAAGAAGCGGGACAACAACCATCATTGCGGCAATAGTGCCGATAATGTACTTCGAGACATCAAATTTTGTGGAGATATTGGGAGCATCGCTTCTTCTGCTCCGCGAACGGTGTGTGTGTATGGACATTCTGGGCGCTCCCTTCGGGGCAGGTCGTTACTACTTTTAAATCAGACAGGTGTTCTTATTTTCTGAATACTGTGGGTGTGGAATCGAAACAGTATTCCGTACTGTCAGGGATCTGCAGCGAGGTGCGCAAGTGGCGGACTCCCTCTCGCGACTGGTGCTCCATTGCCGCGTTTACGAATCGCTGTATTTTTTTTGCAAACTCCGCGTTATCGAATCCCGTGGCGTGTTCTCGTAGTTCTTTGGGGTGGAAGTTTAGATAATCGATCTCTTTTAGGGCGGCGGCCAGGCATTCAACTCTGGGTTGATTGAAGAATAGGCCGGTCTGACCATCGACAATTGTCTCCAGAGCTCCTCCTGCGCCATACGCTACAACTGGGCGGCCGCTTGCCATCGCTTCCAGTGGCGTAATTCCGAAATCCTCCTCGCCTGGCATAATCAGCGCTTTACAGCGACTAAGCTCACCTACCACGGAACCGTCGTCGAGCCTGCCCAGAAACTCGATGGTGGGTCCGGCAATTTTCTTGAGGTTGTGCAGTTCAGGTCCAATCCCAACAATTCTAAGAGGAGCCTCAAGAGCGTTGCAGGCCTGTATGGCAAGATCGATGCGTTTGTAGCTGAGCAATCTTGAAACGACGAGGAAGTGGTTCCCAATGTCTTCTCGTTTTGCTATTTTGAAGCGGGCTATATCCACAGGAGGGTGGATTACCGCCGCGACTTCCCTGCGGTAGTATTTTCGAATCCTATTGGCGACATTGCGTGAATTGGCGACAAAGAAGTCGATGCGGTTGGCGCTCACAGCGTCCCACATGCGCAGTTTGTGGAGAGTTCCACGCAGCAGAGGCGCCACGATGGAGCCCGCCAGGCTCTTGCTGAAGTAGCCATGGGGTCTCCAGGCAAACCTTGCCGGAGTGTGACAGTAGCAGATGTGCGTGGTTTCCGGACCGGTGATTATCCCCTTGGCAAAGCTGCTTGAGCTGCTAATTACCAGGTCGTACTCCGAGAAGTCAAACTGCTCGAAAGCCAGAGGGTACATGGCCAGGGCGCACTTGTCCAAATGACTTGAGACAAAGGGCCAATTCTGTAGGAATGTAGTTCTAACATCTACTTCTTGGAAGCAGGACAGTGTTTTACTCTTGTTATACACAGAAGTATAGAGCGGTGCTGCGGGGTATATGTCGTGTAAGGAAGCCACTACACGTTCTGCTCCGCCGGCTTGTGTAAGGTAATCGTGTGCAAGAGCGAGTTTCATTGTGCCGCCTCAAAGACTTGATGATTTTGTCAATTTCTTGTAATATGTCTGTTTCTCAGGCAGCTGCCAGGACCAGATCGTAGACTCGTTCCACTCCGCGGGCAGTTTGGCTCATCGTAAAGCAGTCGAGGACTTTTTGTCTGCCGTTGCGCCCGATGGTCCGGGCTTTTTCCGGGTCGGTGAGCAGACCCGCAATGGCGGCGGCCATCGCGCCCGCGTCGTTCATTGGAACGAGCCTCCCCGTAACTCCATCCGTTATGATTTCCGGCAGAGCGCCGCCGTTAGTGGCAACCACGGGTTTCGCGGCCGCCATCCCTTCGATCACGACACGCCCAAACGGCTCTCCCAGGCAGCTTGAATGGACAACCACGGTTACTTTTTGCAGCAACTGGGAGACGTCTTTTCTGAAGCCTAGAAAGTGTATGCTGTCACACAGGTCCAGGCGGTTCACCTGATCGTGGAGGCTGCGTTCGTACTCGTATTCTCCAAAGAGAGGGGAACCGATAATCCAGAACTGAGCTTTCGGATGCTGCTTCAGGACTTCAGCAGCGGCATTGATGAAGATATGCTGCCCCTTCCATTCCGCGATCCGCCCGACAACGGTAATGATCGGAACTGTACTGGCATTGTCTTCATGTCGATCAGACTGTTCGTCGGAGAGCTTAGTGTCAGGCCGATAGCTGCCATAGACAACGGCGCTTCGCTGTTTCTTGTGAACCTTAAGACAGCTCAGTGTGCTTTGCGAATTCGCTATTACGGCGTGCGGCAGAATTTTACAGAGTATCCGAAAGGCACTCATGGCCGCTCTTGGCAGATAGTGCTCATCGATGCGGTCTCTGACGTGCCAGACAGTCGGGATAAGGGCGATGCGGCCGGCCAGACCCCCATATATGTCGGACTTGAGAGAATTTGTGTGGATGAGCTCAACGTTAAGCAGACGCGCCAGTCTTGCAATTCGAAGAGAATATTGCAGAATTGTGAATATGGATCTGAGCTTTAAAAAAGCCGATGCGCCAAGACTATCCTTACGGGTATGCAGTACTTTCGGATCCAGAGGAATAACTTGGACCTCGATTCCAATCTCTCTGATTTTCAGCGTCAGCGGGCCATCTGACGCCAGCACTACGGAAGGGGAGTATTGGGATCTGTCCAGCCCTTCCAAAAGATCCAACAATGAAAGCTCTCCGCCACCTAGTTGTGCTGTGTGATCTAAAAACAGTACTTTTTTCGCTGTCATGTTTTTGTTCCCTTATCCTGCCATGCACAGGTAGTTCACAATTCTAGTTCGGTTACAGTTAAGTTTGTATTACTTTCTAGTAAACTATACGAATCCTCATTTTATGGATAGTATTACACAATCATGCCATGTGACAGGCTGCATCGCCAGCCAAGATCTGTAAGGCATAATACCCGAAATATGTTGGATTCGTACTATGAATAATAAAAAATCTACGCTGATTTTATGTAAAAAGATCTAGTAATAAATACTAGCGATTTGCCGAATCTTAAGTGTGGTGTCTGCTAACTCAGAATTCTTAGAGTAATTTCGGCGAATCGGCTCTGTAATTAGCTCTGATAAGCGAGTAGTCGCCAAGATACTTAATTATCTCCATAACCTGATGTATGAAATGGTACCCTCAGAATCGGGCGTAGTAAACCCTTCAGGGAAAATATTTTGTAACTTTTTTGTAATTTTCTGGAGTTACAGTGGGGCGAACTTAAGGGACAGATGTAAGAGTGAAATTGGGCTTATTGTGTCGAAATATCGAATGGAGTTTGGGAAGTTTGTTATCAGGAAGTAATGTAGGAGCATGATAACTCATGCTTGAGGAATAAAAATTCATCGGGAGGAGTTGTGATAAAGTTCCTTGTATATACATTCTACAGCGTCAATATGCCGGTTCCATCCGTACCTGTCCTCGACGTATTTTCTCAGAAATTGCGGAGTAAGTTTTTTTGTGCGGCTGCCTTCTAGAAACGCATTGATTGTATCGGCTAGGGAAGAAGAATCAGTTCCCGCCGCAATAAGCCCAGGATCTAGGTCTCTAAGGATTTCCGGGATCGCGGCTATAGGAGTTCCTATGACCGGAATTCCACACGCAAGTGCTTCAGTGACCACCAAGCCAAATCCTTCAAGGGCTAGAGTGGGTAAAACAAAGAGATCCGACGCCTGATAATAGGCGGCTAGGTCAACATCAGGAATGAAACCAACCAGCCGAACGTGAGCTTCCAAACCCAATGATTTAATTGCGGTATTTAAACGATCTTGTTCGGGGCCTTTGCCTCCGACCAGCAGCAGAATATCACGGTTGCGGTCTACGACGCTTGTCATTGACTCGATTAGATTGTCAAGTCCCATACGCGGAGCGAGCCGCCGCACAGTAAGAATGATCCGGCGATCCTGAGGCAGACCCAGGCGTTGTCTGATCGAGTTCTTGCTGTCAGTCAGACAAAAGCGATTGAGATCAGCTCCACCTGGAATAATATGAATCCGCTCGGGCTTCACTTTATAATCCTCTCGTGCCATATTAGCAAAACAATTGCTGAGCGTTAACACCTTTAGACTACTCACCAAGTTAATCGTTTCGAAGTGACGTCGTATTTTTCGTTTGATGGCCGCCTTCAACAAGGAGCAAAGGTTACTAGTTCTGCACTCCTCCAGCCACCCTTCCTGATCCCAGGGGCCGTGAAATGTTCTAATGCGCGGAATTGACTTTGGAATGGCCTGTAGAGGTCCAACGGCTGCGTAAGCAAAGTGAGTATGGACCAGGTCGAAGCGTGTAACCGCACAGAGTTTTTTGCAGGCATCTCGTCCTTGACGTATAAACTTTCCTCCCTGTCCGGCTCCAATGTAGCGCACAATGCGAATTCGGCCACGCATCTCATCATCGGGAGGAATCTCTGTTTGACGAGGAACAAGAAAGGTAATGTCATGGCCTCTCTCTTCGAGGCCTTCCGCCAAGGCCCACGCAGCTACTTGGGCGCCGCCAGAAAGATCGCCACAAACTGAGTCGGCGAGGAAAAGAATGTGCATTTCGAATATCTCCTAGATTTTATGAGGGCTGTGCCTCTAAGGATTAAGAGTTTGGGGCTTCCGCCAACTCCCCTATAGACTTGAAATCGCTGCTATTGTGTCCAGTCTCCCCTGAGCGTAACTTGATCGACTTCTGTCGTAAAAACGGAAGCTCGAAGAATTGATAGAAGATCCTACCACTCCCGACCGCAATGCCAATACACGCTGATAATAGGACTAAATGGCTGACAGGATAGATAGGAATAATCCGAAAAATTTGGTTTGTAATGCCCAGTGCCAAGAAATGGATCAGATAAAGACTGTAAGAAAATGCGCCTATCGCTCCGAGCGTCCGAACTGCTCTGTACTTCTCTATCATATTATCGAAGGGGTGAAGTGCAACTAAAAGCAGAGCATAGGCGTAGGTGGCGCAGTAGGTAATGCGACTTGGCTCTGCCTGAGGCCCTGTGGGAATATGGCGGGCAAGAACGAATATTGCTGTTGCCAAACCTGCCGCCATAAGCCATCGTTTTGGTCTGGGTTCTCCTGGGTGCATAACGATGTCGTACACCATGGCTCCTAAGCCAAATTGCGGCCAGAGGTCAAATGGATAGAGCCGATATTCTGGTGCAAAAGCAAGTAACAGAAGCCCCGCAATAGTCAAAGCATGCATCCCATTCAAAAGCACCGCTTGTCCGTTGCGCTTCGAGCGAAATAGGACGAACAGACTAACAATAACGTAAAAAGCCATCTCATAGCATAGTGTCCAGCATACTATCGATAGGAAATTTTGACGGAACAACATTTGAGTAAGGGTGAGGTTGGCTACGTAGAAAAGCAGGGATTGATGGATAAAATCTCTTTGGGCAAGTGTGCTGCCACGAAGGCTGTGCCTTTCCACTAAATAGTTAGCAAGCAGTCCACACATGAAGACTAGGATTAGAGAAAACCAACACGGAGGATAAATCCGCAAAAATCGTGCTCTTATAAAGGATGTCCAATTGTTGCCCTTGCGCAAAGCGGAGCACGCAGCCCCCGATATGCAATACCCGCTGATCACAAAAAATATCTGGACCCCCAGATAACCCAACGAACCAAGCCGGTAGATAACATTGGAATCCAGGCTCGGAAATCTGCCCGTAACCACGGCGCAGGAGTGGTACAACACAACGCTTAAACTTGCGATGCCACGCCACATGTCCAGTGTTTTGTATTCTCGGTTATTGATCGGTATTGTCGCCAATGATGCCATATTCCTTTTGACCGCGGCGGTTCCCCCATTGGGTATTCGCTCGTTGTGTCTTATGTGAAGCCTTCAGCTTTGAATAGATATCAACATGTTTTTTCGCTACTGAAGACCACGAAAATTCGGCCGCTCGATCCAGTCCTTTATTCGCCATTTTGCTTCTTTGATCCGGTCTTTGTAATAAATCGATCAATTCATCAGCAAACGATTCGTCTTCGGCAATCATGCCGAATTTGCCGTTATCGAGAACATAGGCTGCGCCTGAATTTGGGGAGCAGATAACAGGGGTTCCGCTGGCAAGCGCCTCCAGATATGGAATACCGAACCCTTCGTAGATGCTCGGATAACAAAAGACCCACGCCTCACGGTATCGTTGAGCAAGAGTTTCGTCTGATGGGAATTCTTCTTTGATGACTCGTGGATGATCTGGACAGAAGTCGCTGACAAAGCAAAGAGTCGCTCGCGGAAAACGAGGCAAAATGCGATTTACGAACAGCTCATATAGGAACCTGCCGCGCTTTCGTCCAGCCCATGTTCCAATGTAGAGTAGCCGGGGCTCGTTTGTTTTAGCGCCTGGGTGAAATACGAGTGAATCGACGCCATTGTCGGCTAGCCCATTCGTTTTGTAGATATCCGCAGTTTCTATTCCGACTGCAAGCGAATGATGGGCGAGATGCACAGATAAGTGTTCTAGCGGATATACGAGGGAGGTCAGGAGCTTGCGCGGTAGCGACGAGGCTGAGAGCGCCTCATGCTTTGCTGAACCATGCATGGTTCGGACTGTTGGAATGCTTCGATTCAAATAGAACCAATCGTCTCCGTGCAAATGAAGAACGTCAGGATGCTCAAAATTAACGAAGTTAAGCAGCGCCGGTAGAATAAAGGCCCTGCCGATCCGGTCGGTCGCCATCCACTTCTGAGCGGGAAACAATTGTTGATGTCGATATAAGGCGCCCTTCGGAGCTCCGGTGAGACTGAATACCGTCACTTCATGGTTATCAGGGAGACCTGCCACCGCGTTTGCAAGGCGATGGACTGCTACTTCTACACCACCGATCTTACGGCCTGGTGCGGGCAAAGTTGTATGATAAAATGCAATTTTCATGTTCGGCCTACTTCTTGGCTACAATTAGTTTCGGTGGAAGCGCTACGTTCCATCGAAGGAAGAGTGAAAAGTATTGCCGACAGAACCCAAAAATAGTCTGCTCCTTGAAGGGTAGGAGTGCCTAAAAATGAGATAACGTTCCCACACAGGAGCACGAATATAGTTAATGCCGCCAGCGATGACCGCGGACATTGCAGGGAGGTGCAGGCCCTCCAACCTTTCCACAAGAAACTGAAAACAACCGTCATTAAAAGCATGAGCCCTGGAATGCCCATGTCGGCCGACATAGCGCCAAATTCTGTTTCGCGATTCGCTGCAATCAGCGGTTTTAGATTATCTCCTCCATCTGTACCGCGCTGGTATCCAATTCCTAGCGGATGCTGTGGAATGAAGGTCCCCAACGAAGTGAAATTTCCCCCTCTATCCGTGGCAAATTTTTCGAAGGGATTGCTGGCCGTGGCTGCATACCGGCTGGCAGCTAGACCACCGGACATGTTCTGAGCCACAATATATCCAACTCCGATCACAATCACAAAAAGTAAAGCCAGGCCGATGCTATGCAGAGGATTTGGCTGAAGCCTCAAAGCGATAAAAAATAGAACAGCAGCTTCCAGCGGAAAAAGGATAACCCACATCCGGCCGCCGCTTACAAGCAAAGCCATGATATTGATGATCAGACACGCAGCAAGCCATATTTTTCTCTTTAGACCGGACAGGGGAGTAAGGAGCGATCCCAGGGCCATGATTGCGGCGATGTTACTCCAGATGCATACGATCCCTGGATATGATGTTGTGGAGGCAGGGGACCACGAAGTACCCTGTAACTGGCCACTGCTATTTGTAATCCACCAGTTATGCTGTGTTATATTCTCATAACCAGGCAAGTGAGCGATGGTCCAGTCTCTTCCCATTCCGTACTGAACGAGCGCAAATCCCGAAATCACTGTTCCCAGAAGCATGAGAACGGTGATAATAAAGTGAACATTTCGGTATGTTTTTACGCAATCGTGCGTCATAAAATAGAAGGATATCGGCAGTAGGTACCAGGTTAAGAAGGTGACAGAGCTTCCTAAAACTCCTGCTCCAGTTGGGAAAAAGATTTCCACACAGCCCCAGCCCATCCACAATAGTATTAAAGAGGCAAAGGGTGGCATATGAATTCGTTTGCCCGCGAAACCCCGCGAAAGCAGCCAGGCTCCAAGCAAGAGCGCCGCAAGCATTGGTTTGATGATGTAGACTAGAGGAGAAAAATCGCTCAAGTACTTAAACATACCCTCAAGGGCCGAATAGGTGAAATAGAAAGTGAGAGCGACTACAGGGCGGTTTAGCGACAGAAGTATGACAGCAGCAATCAGGAACGGGATAGATGCGAAGGCAACCTCTTTGCCTAAAAATACAGTTCCGGCAACTACGGCGCACATAAATAGACAAATAAAGACAGCTAGTCTAGAATTGGGGACCTGCAACAACGGTCTGTCACCGAGTGGTTCAGAAAACTCAGTAGCCTTCGCAATGTGTAGTGACATTCTTTTTACTCTTCTTTAATCCGTTCAATCCGTTAGCCGGCACTGTCGACAGTCTGTATGTCCCGCTGTAGTTTTGGGCTTGCGTAACAGGGTGCCCCTCCGCTCACTTCTTCCATACGAGATAAAAGCTTTCGTCCGAGAACAGGCCAAGAGAAATGATCAAGATAGAGTTGTTTGGAATTTTTCGAAAGATGTTTCCATAGACTCTTATCCTTGTCCAAACGAGCTACATGCGCGCAGAACTCGCCTTCATCCATTGTTTCCGCAAGGAGGAAGGATGAACCATCATTTTTTAGCAAGATTTGATCTGTATTGCATCCTCTGGTGCCAACTGTTGGAATGCCATGCGCCAGAGCGCACATAAACGATCCGCGGCGTGTTGAGATGCCGTCGTTGAATGCACTTAGGCTAATGTCCATCGCGGCGAATCGTCGTGAGATTTCTTCCGGGGGGAACGGACCTTCGGCAATGTAGTCTATGCTACTAAGCGATGCGGACGCCGCATCCGGATTGGGACCTATATAGAGCACGATCGCGTTTTTGCCCACGGTTTTGGCAGCCTTTTCCACCCTGCTCATCATCCTTGAATCGTGCATCCACCCAAATATGCCAAGAACGCAGGCTTGCGGCGGGATATTCAGACGACGGCGAGCTTCCTCTTTTGAGATCACTGACTGATCTATGTTAGATCCTACAGGTAAATGCATGATATGCTTGCCGGGAAACCACCCACGAAACCTATCCGCCCATGGCTGGATTGAAAAAAGAATCAGGTTGGAAGCGCTGCCCAGGCGTCGAAGCTGCCATCGCTGCCAGGTTGTCATAACTGCAAGCTTACAGCTCTCGATAGGAACAAACGGTTCGTGAACCATCACGGCAAAGTTCGTTGTGGGCAATCTGCGTTTGATTCGATGAAATACTTCGGGAAGCTGCAGGTTTAAACCCCATCGTCCGTAACTAAATGGACAGTACTGCAAGACGACCCAATCAGGTTTTTCAGATACCACCCGGTCTTCTATAACAGCAACGCTTCCTGGGTCGTCAACGGAAAAGACTGTTTGGATGTCGATGCCAGGAATTGGATCTGGATTTGGGCAGGCGGTTAGAATGGTTACGTCGGCGTATTGGGCAAGTTCTTTAGAGAGCTTTACCGTATAATCCCCAATCCCGTCTAGTTCTGGCGGCAGAGCGGCTACGATCATGTGGATTTTCATTTTGGCATCCTGCACTCTCTTCCGAATCGACTTCCTATCTTACGTGCGGGAATACCTGCCCAAATTTCATACGGCGGTATGGATTTTGTGACCACGGCGCCTGCGGCTACCACGGCTCCCTGACCTATAGAGACGCCTTTGAGAACCACCGAATTTACCCCGACCCATACGTCTTCCTTCAACTCGATTTCCCCGTCCTCGCATGGCAGACTGTTCATGGGACCGCCATCTACGGTCATGCCGTGATCGTGGTCGATAAATCTACATCCCGATGCAATCAGACAATCATTTCCTATTTCAATGCGCTTTCTGATGTTAAACTCGCATCCGCTCCCTATAAAGACTCGATCGCCGGCGACTATGCATGGTCCGCTCTGCCACCAGCCGTCGTATTTGAAGAAAATATCATCTTCTAGCACGCATTTCTGACCGACTTTTATCTGATGCGGCCATGTTGCGGCAAGTCGTCCTACTCGAGTTCTTGCGCCAAAGGATGCGCCTAGACTTTGCCAGTATAGTTTCCTTAGTCTTGACGCAATAGCTAATCGAAACCGAAATCGGAATGCCATTTGCTGAACGAAAGTATCAAATTGCATATTTTTTTCCTTTATTATTGTATGGTTTTAGCTACTTTAGTTCCTAACGCTCCGCCGCATGCCAATGCGTAGGTCAGATATGTACGATTGCTTCGGTTTAGCGCCATGGATCGACGCAGGCTTAAGCGAGCGCTCCGATGGTCACCATTTTTGAGAAGAAAAAAGCCATTCCTGCCGAGTGCCGCTGCGAGTTGGAGGCGAATGTGTCTGTGGAGAAAGGACATGTGCTCATCGGCAAGGACTTGTGTGCACCTGAAGATATGGCCTTCTTCCATGCTCGGATTTACCTTTTGGCTCATTCCACCTGGATGAAGCCGGTAGTTCATTAAACGGTCCTGCAAGTAATAAACCGGAAGGTTTAAGCGAGCGCATTCATAAAACAGCCAGATGTCTATCGCGTCCCTTGCACGCGGATCGATAAAATCGAGTTCAATTATACTTCTGCGGAATAGAGTAGCTCCGACCGGCATGCTTTGATCCACGAGCGCAGCAAACGCCCAGTCCTCCATTCGGCCCTGGAAGAGAAGATTGCGCTTAAACGCGCGCGATGCGCTGTCGGTCTCGATCGGCAATCTCTTTCCTTCGGTGTCCATTAGCCAATGATCGCAAAAGGTGAAAATCAGTGAACTGTCCATAATCATCGGCTGGACAAGCTTTTCGATAAAGGTCGGCTCGAAAGTGTCGTCATCGTGCAAAAAGCAGAAATAATCTCCACTGCAGGCTTCAATACCCGCTCGCCAGTTTTTGACTATCCCCACGTTTTGCTCATGCCGTATATAACGTACGCGGGGGTCGTCGACGAAGTCTTTGACTACACCTGGTGTGTTGTCCGTGCTGGCGTCATCCAGAATTAAAATCTCGATGGCGTCGTAGCTCTGAGCCAGAGCGCTATGCAGACACTCCCTCAAATAGACTGCCCTGTTGTACGTCGGAATTAGTATGGAAACCAGTGGGGGTGTCAATGTAGTAGGTCCTCCACACGTCGGCAGTCGCCGTGCCTACTTAGAAATTCCTGGACATTGGTAGATAGTAGAACGGGAAATTCACTCCGGATCTTTTCAACCGGCCAGTTCCACCATTGGATATGCTCCAGTTCTTCGATTATTTCGTCTGAGAAACGTTTGCGTACTGGTACGGCAGGATTGCCGGCGACGATGGTATAAGGCGCTACATCTTTAGTGACGACGCTTCTTGCCGCAATAACCGCTCCATTTCCTATCGTTACTCCGGACATGATCATTGCGCCTGTACATACCCAGACATCGTTGCCGATAATAACGTCCCCTTTAGCGTGAGGCAGCCCAACGGTATCTTCAGCTCCGTCAAAGAGGACACTAAATGGATAAGTGGTTATCCAGTCCACGCGGTGGAATCCGCCAAAGACAATCCATACATCTTCGGCGAAAGAACAGTAGTTTCCAATTTTCAACTTACAGTCTTCACCAAAGTGAACTATTCTTGGGCTCTTAGATGGATGCCCATAGGTATATTGTCCGATCTCCCAGCATTTGTGGCGATCGAGATCTTTTAGAAAGATGGATTCATCATGATAAAAATACTGATGCAGTCGCCGATGAACCTTGTGCAGGAATTTACGGGCGAACCTCTTTACGGGCGACTTACTAAGCTTGTTTTTGAATGCTTCTTTCATGTGCAGCCTTTCTTTTAATATGACTAAGATATATCTTGCTGGTCAATTCGGCACTTCGGCACCATGTGAAGGATTGAGAATATTTATTCGCCCAGATGCGTTCGTCTCCAAGTGTTTCTTTGCAGCTCAATAAATCCACCAACCTTCGCCCTGCACCACGCGCATCACCGCGCGCCACCAGATATCTTGACGGCAGCATAGTTGCAGCACCCGGCGAGTTATAGGCTACAACAGGCACGGAAGCAGCTAGCATCTCTATAATCCCAAAGGGCATACCTTCAACATAGGAAGGGAACACGCCAGCCGAGCAAGTTGATAGCAAATCAGGAATATCTTCTGGCTTGCATCGCATTACAATCTCGATATTTTTCTGCATAGCGACGGGAAAGAATCTCCGAATTTCGGCTTCTGAGCTAAATAAGCCCTTCGTTCCAATAAGCCGAAACTGAGCGTGGGGAATAGCTCCGATAACGGTTCTTACGATGCTTGGAAAGTCTCGCGCACCTTTGCGGAAGTCAAATGTGCCCACAAAGGCGATAATTGGTTGTTGGGGTAAAGCGCCGGAAACCTGGTCAAACAGACTTCGTCTTGAAGCGCTTATTCCATATGGGATGGCGACAATTTTTCGAGGATCGATATTATGACGGCAAAGCTCTGCCTTGTCGTCGTCGCTGCTGACATTCACGATGTCAGCTTCCTCCACCGTCTTTTGAGCTCGGGACAACCATTTGTTAAGGTGTCGGACTTTAGCTCTGTAATGGACAACGGATCCGATCAAAGATTTCGCATTTATAGGCTCAGGGATAGTGATCCTGGATAAATGATGGGTAAGTAGCACCGAGCGTGCAACGTATAAGGGCGAAGAATTAAATTCTTTGCGGCTAAAGGGAAGGTATGCGTGGTCGTAGTCTATGACGTCAAATTTATGCGCGTGCTTTAAAAGATAAGAGCGCAGATTTTCATGAAAGACTTCGTAAGGAGCAACATTATTTTGAGGCCTGGGGAAATCCGCTGGCGAAACAATTTGACAATCCCAGCCGATTTGCTGCATTTCCTCGGCCAGTTCTACTACGACTTTAGAACCGCCAAGTTCCAGGGAGCATGGAATCGGAGTGCAGAACAATATCTTGTTCATTGAATTACTCTCTCCTGGATATTCGTGACAGTAGTCAAGAGTTGGGCTTCAAGACGATCGATCACGGTTTCGCTTTTCCAGTGTTCTGCTTTAAGCCGGGCGTTGGCCGATAGAATATTCCAGTCGTCAGGTTTGGAAATTGCGGTCTCAAGGCGCGCTGCGAAACTATCGGCGCACAAGTACTCCACAAGAAGACCATCGAGGCAATCTGTAATAAAATCTGCGGGTCCTCCCGATCTGTGACAGATACACGGTATGCCCACAGCCATAGCCTCAGCTATTCCACGCCCATAAGGCTCGCCCATAGATGCGGACATTAAATAGTCCGCGTCTTTGAGGTGGTCGTAAACCTCATCGTTGGGAACCTTGCCCAAAAAGCGAATAGGTAATGTATTGCTTTTGGAAAAGTTTTCAATGCGAGCACGTTCCGGACCATCCCCCAGAACCGTCCCTGAAACGGCAATCCCTTTTGAGCGCAGGCGTTCCACTGTTTCACAAAAGATCATCGGATTTTTGTAGCTGAGCAAATTAGCTATAAAGAGCAACTTTATCTCGCCTTGACGGGGGCGCATTTCAGGCTGCGGAAGATCTTCGGGGATCTGTACGATCACCGGCAAATCCATGACGTTTATTTTTGGGTACTCGCGGCTTAATGAATCAGCATGCTTGCTGGTCGCGCATAGGATTAGAGACGCCTTGCGTACAGTCGAACTCCAGCCGTGGTTCGCTATGGGACTTATGATGCCCTGAAGACCGATTCCTAACCTCGGTCGGCCCTCTTTTGGAATTTGGCAGCCGGTTACTGGCCAGGGATAAAATAGTGGCCCGATAACGAGTGGTTTTCCTAAGGTTTTAGGCTCCGTTGGACAACTGCCGTGATAGGGATGCATCCGCCAGACGAGATCAAAATTATGCGTTCGATCGAGGTCGGCCATCCATCTGTCAGCTCTCCATCCGTGCTCCCATGGAGCCAGTGAGTTTGCCGGTACTCGATGCCGGGCCGTTATAACGTGCAGGTTTGGACTGCACTCTTGGATAGAAGCATGGTTGGCGTAAGCAAAGACCCGGTGTCCCCGGTTTGCAAGCCCGTTAAGCAGAGAAAAACAAATCAGTCCGTCGCCGTGCGCCTCATGATCTGTCAGGAATTCGGATGCCCTATGGACGAAAATCGACAGCTTCCTTGACATTTACGCCTCCCCTAAAGCCGGCCCAATGCTGCCGGTTGCGACGACTTCAGAAGAAGCTAGTTTTTGAGTGGTGCTCATAAACGGCCTTTCAAAGACAATATGGAATAGCCAGGAAAACGCAACGCCTAATGTCAACCCTCCTAAAATCAACAAGAACAAATCTAATTGCGCTTTAGGGTGGGCCGGAACTAAAACGTACTGCCACAGGAGTTGCAATATGGGCAGGTGAACGAGATAGAGGCTGTAGGAAAAGGTACCGATATAGACAAACGGCGCCCAGTTCAGGCAACGGTGAATCCACGATTGCCGGCTATGCGTTAAGCCAATGATGAATGTCACAGCACAAAGACCGACAAGGATGTCCATGCCGATTTGATACTTTGTGGTTGCCAATGGAATTTGCGTGCACAAAAGCACCAAAGCACAGAATCCCGCAGATATACCTAGCCAGAGAGTAGAAGCGCGATATCGAACCGCGGTAGAGTTAGAGGAAAAGCAAATCGTTGCCCCGATCATGCCAAAAGTAAAGAGCGATAAGTAGTGTGCGGTCAATCCGGCAAATCTGGTGGGCTGAAGAATGACGGCTACTACTATACCGACTGCAATAGCAAGTCCAGCAGTTCTTTTGATACCGATCGTACTCCATCCACGTACTAAAAGCGGAAACAATAAATAGATTTGGCACTCTACGGCTATCGACCAGAATACGCTATTGATCTCAAGGGACCGATGGATGTTTTGTAGGAGCAGTAGATGAGCCAGTATCCCCATGGGCGTCACCGGCAGGCTATAATCCCACACCGTCCCCATTTTGTGGCTTAAAACCGTTGTGGCGAGGGCGATGGAAAGGACAAGAGCAGCATAGTAGGGGGGCAAAATGCGCCTGATACGCTTTTTGAAAAACGAAGAAGTTCCTCCCTCCAGAACATTGCCTCGTTTTGCCACCGGGATCATTAGACAAAACCCTGAGAGTACTATAAATACATCGACGGCGAAGTGGCCGTAGTCGAGCCATCCTTCCCAAAAAGCATGAACGTGATCTGGCCGCCGTCCATCAAAGTAAATCGTTAGCCACGCATGATGCGCCAACACATAGAGCGCCGCTAGACCCCGGATTCCATCAAGAAAACCTAAATGGGAGTGGGGAAAACCGGTGGCCCCCTGGGGCGGTCCAGCCGAAGAGATGTTGGAAACTCGGTTATTCATTCCAGAGCTGCTGCCGCCTTTGCGCTGATGCCTGCTAATTGCCGTCGTACTTTGGACTTGATCGTTTCTCTCGCCCATTCTGGTCCGATTAAAATTGCTATGAGTGCATAAACAAGGAATGAAATAATAGCACTGGAGACGGCTTGAAGGGCAGGGGACGAAAATAACCGGAGCACTAAACTACCGGCAATAATGCTGCCGGCTGTAGGGACAATGATCCACGCCAGGCCGGATATCATTCTGAACGTTGCTCTAATTCCCAAACAACTTGTCAGCCAGAGATTAGTTACGGCGATTACTATCGCGTAAACAAGCGGAACAGCAATAAAGCCCATCAAGAAAATAAGCGGAATACTAAGCGCGATATTGGCAATGGCTCTGATAGCATAGATTCGAGCAACAGAGGCCACTTTTCCAACGGCATTAAGTCCTACTGTTACCGTAAAGCTAACGACATCTCCCTGCAAACACAGGGCGTAAAGCACCAGTGCGGGCACGGCAGGTGTCCATTTACTGGAGTAGATCAAATAAACGAGCGGGTGGCCCGCTACGCAAAGTACGGCAAACCACACTCCGGAGGCAAGCAGTAAAAAAGTAAGATATCGAAGCAGTATCCGTTCCACCTCCGCCATATCGTCCTGTATTCTAGACAGATGGGGAAAGGACACCCGCATTACGTTATCCACGAGCATCAGGGGCTTCTTTCCATTTGATGAAGCCCACGTAAGATATCCGACGGCTTGGGGCCCAATAAAAGTGGCGACTAAGGTTGGAGTGACCCAGTATGATGCGGAATTGAAAATGTTTTGCAGCTGAAACGGTATCCCAAACCGCAGGATTTCTCGCGCTATTGTTTTATCGTATGCCAACTTGATAGCCCATGGAGCTGCCATATAAACCAGGGATGTTCCAATAACTCCCCGAAATAGGGTCGCCCAGACCAGACTCCATACTCCAAGACCCATAAGGGCAAGTAAGACGGCCGTACCCTGAAACGCCACTACCTCAACAACTTCAATGACTGCAAGACGATTGTATTCGAGGTGCCGCTCAAGCTGCAGAGCGCTCATCGATCGCCACGATGTGAGATATAGACTGAGCGCCAGAGCGCGTATCAGCCATATTGTTTCCGGCGGAGCCATGGGATAAAAATGCGCGAGTATTGGAGCTGAAATTAACAGCACAACAACTATACAGGTGGTTAATATCAGCTGCAGAGTGAAGCCAATGCAAAGGTCGCGCTCGGTTAGCTCTTCCTTACGTTGAATGAAAGACGGAGCGAGGCCAAAATCACCTATCATCGCAAGGAGTGCAACAAGAAATGTGGCGATCGCATACAGGCCAAACTGGGCAGGCGTAAGGATACGCGCAAGTACTACGCCTCCTGCGAAGGTAAATATCTGCAGCAGTATTTGCCGGCCGAATAGCAGCTTTATGCCTCGCCTGGCCTTTTGATTTATGTCATTCAAAGTATGTAGTCTCTAAAGCGCGCCAAGCCATGGAAGCAGGGATGCAAGATTCCAGGGATTGAAATTATTCTGGCCTTTAGTCGGCAAATAGAGGATATCGCCAGACTGGAGCGGTGTTTCCGCGGCTGTAGATTTCCCTGAGAGAATTGCGTTGAAATTAACTGGAATAATCGTGAGCTTGCCCGTAGCATCGCGTCTTAAAATCGATCCATTGCGTGTATTGGCCGAAGGAGTAGGCCCCCCCGCCAGCGCTAGAGCTGCAGATGGAGTAAGTGCCTGTCCATCCGGCATGGGATAATTTGCCGGTTCATGGACTTCTCCCAGAATCGCCACCATTTTTCGGTTTTCGGGGACCAGGAGCACATCTCCAGGCACCAGAGACGTGTTTGCTACGCTATCGTTTAGCGTACTCATATGAGCCCTGAGGTCTAGAGTCTGGACCCTTCCCCCATGCATAATTTGGACCTGTGAAAGCTCTGCGTCCTTCGTTGGGCCTCCAGCCTGCGCCAGTAGACTAATGACCGATGAGCCAGTAGACGGAACAAAATATGTTGAGGGTTTCTCTACGGAACCTAATACCTGAACCTCCGCCGTTGAAGGATCCATTTCCTCAACTAGGATGACGTCACCTGGATTTAAGGCAACATCTTGCGCGCCGTCGTTATCTTGCATCAATGCGACAAAATTAACCGGTACTTTCTGTGTGCCTGAATTTCGAATTACCGTGACCTTCGTCAAAGCGGAATCCTGGGCGGGACCTCCGCTCGCGGCAATAGCTTCGAGCAGTCTCCATCCGGGCTTTAATTCGTAAAGTCCAGGAGTCTTTACTGCTCCTAAGACACTGACTTTGGGCAAGTCCACATCGTGCGCGATAACACTTACTTCGGGCTGATTAAATTCGTCAGACAAGCCCTGTACAATCCGTAAGCGAACTGCTTGAAGCGTAAGCCCCGAAGCCCGAATCCGGCCTGCAATAGGAAAGTCAAATGTTCCGTCCGGCAGCACGGTAACGGTTTGCTTTAGCTCATCATGTCCAATTACTGAGACATCTAGCTGATCTCCAGGGCAAATCTTGTAGTCATGCGCCACACTTTGGCTGTCGGCCTTACACCGATTTGTGAGTCCGGAAAGGCCGAGGCAAACCAACATAGCTAGAGTAAAAGTGACGGCAATGCGGGTGGTAATCATTTGTTTACAACCTCCTGGCTGGATAAATCTCTATGACCATTCAAGCTGCTTTCTATAAACTCCGGCTTAGCCTCTATGAGTTGCGGCTGGACCTCTTTCAGCTCCGGATGACTCGTGTACTGGTAATAGCCGGGGTCGCTCCCTACTGTTTTGTTGTAGGCAATACCTACAATCCTGGCTCTCGCGCGGTCCAGCAATATTCGGGCTCGTCGAGCGTCCGCTTTCTTGGTCTCTCCGTTAGACACCACCATAACAGTGGCGTCTACGATACTTGAAACAATCTGCGAATCTGCCACCGGCAATACCGGAGCTCCGTCGCAAATGACCATATCAGCCCTGCGTGACAACTCTTCGATAAGCGCCTTGAACTTCTTGGAATTGAGAAGCTCCGACGGATTAGGCGGCGGCGTTCCCGCTGTAATCACCCGAATGTTGGGAGTACCCGGTAAGCGGGTAAGCACGTTGTCCAAAGACGCTTTGCCCAGCAGGACATCGGTCAGGCCTGGACCCTGCGAAATACCCAGTTTAGTGTGTATTGACGGCAGTCGCAGATCTGTGTCCACCAAAATTACTTCCTTTTCGTCGGTCGCAACGGCAAACGCGAAGTTGATTGCCGTAGTGGTTTTGCCTTCGCCAGGGCACGCCGATGTCAAAAGTACTGTCCTAATAGGATCGTCCACCGAGCAAAAATAAAGATTTGTCCTGAAGGTTTTGTACGACTCTATTTCCGGCCTTCTCCCTTTGAGCTTAGCCAGCATTTGAAGGTCATCGATGGAGAATACAGGAATTCGTCCAAGAGCAGCCAATCCTAAGGCTCGTTCTCCATCTTCAGGAGAATTGAGGCGGTCGTCGAAAAACTCAATAAGGAGAGCCGATACAATTCCTACAAACAACCCTAGCGCGATTCCAAACATCACAATAAGAGGGCGGTCTGGATATACAGGAGCATCGGGAACGGTGGCGGATTCAATAACGTGCTCGCTGCCGTGGCGAGCCTGTTGTCTTAAGTCCAGATCTGTTATCTTCTGAGTGAACAAATTGTCAGCGTCTACTGATGCTGTCTTTCCAGGCTGGTGTAGGGGTATTCCAGGGCGGAAAGCGTTTGTAATTTTGACTTAAGCCCCTCGATCTGGCCATTTATGGCAGCAATTTTGGCCTCATCCGACCCCACTGCCGCCTGAGCGGTGGCAAGCTGGCTTTGGACTGTATCCCAAACTGTGTTATGAGCGGAGCTAATCGATGTTGTTGTACGCGGCTCTTGGGCAAGCCGTTGGCGCATGGAGTTAATTTGTCCTGTAATCACTCTAACTTGCGGAGCGCGCATCGAATATCCGCCCTGTTGAGTCATCCCTGAGCGCTGAGTTTCAGCCTGGCTTATCTGCTCCTCAAGGCTGGCAATTGCGGGGTTTGTTTCAGCAAGATGTGATTCTGTGTTTTGAGGCAGAGAATCTAGCTTGTGACTGAACGATTCCGCCTGTGCCTGACTGGCCAACAGATCATCCTGTGCACTCTGAAGGAGGGAGCGCTGGGTACCGAATTGGGTTTGTACGTAATCACGTTCTTTTTCCAGGTCTGTAATATTGTGCGCCTGACTGAACTTCAGAAGCTGTTTCTCCGATTTATCCATAGATTGTCTGGCAAGGGACTGTTGGATGGCGGCAAAATCTCGTGCAGCAAGAATATCGCGCAAATCGTTATGCAAATTTTCCTGCATGTACAGAGCAACAAGTGTGTTCGCGGCATCCGCAGAAGTCTGCGCGATATGAGAGTCTGCCGATACAGCGATTACATTGGTGGCGTCGATTTGCTCGATCGTTATTTTAGCCTTGCCTGCTAATTTTTGAGTGGCGGCAAGCAAAGGAGCGGTCTGCAATTCCTGAACCTGGGTGTCGACAGCCTGCTGTTGCCCTATATTAAATAGAGAAGACAAAGGATCATTGGTATCTACATTCGAAACCGTCATGCTCGGCGGATCCACAAGAACTTTCGCCGTAGCATGGTAGGTCTTTGGTGCAATGCAGGCATATATAAATGCGCAGGCAGCAATTGTGACCGCTACGTAAAGCACGGTGGTCTTGCGCCGGCGAAGGATAGCAATGTAATCCTGTGGGCTCAAGTCCGAGGTATCGTCTCCATCTTTTGTTATTAGTTCAGTTGACATCTTACAGGTCCACCCTTCCGGAATAGCGGAACATTCAATAGGGCTCGATTTAAAAGGCTGCGGGAGAAACTAATTTATGTCTTTCCCGCAGCAGTGGGGCATTAGCGATGCCAGGATTTAGCTAATGGTTATGGACATCGTTGTTATGTGCGATGTCTTCACCAATAAAATAGCCAGCCGCCGCCGCTCCAATGCCTATGAGCCAGGCATCGGTGTCGGACACTCCTCGGTCGTGATTTACCGTGATGTAGGTATCGGCAACTGCTGAATTTGCCGTTGCGATCATCATGGTAGCCGCGACAAGGCAGGCGGTCATAGCTGCTGCTCCGCGCATGCCCGAACGAATCCGCGTGCGAGCCGAAACTATGTTGGGAGCGGCTGCTTCCACAACCTCTTCCTCCTGCTTCGGAACGCCTGCGGCGAACATTCCAATACCCATGAGGAGCCATTGAAATAGACTCACGGATACGACGTTATAGGAAGGACTGGTTATGGCATCTACAACCTGCCCCGCCATGGCGGCAAGCACGCCCATCAACACCATCTTGCGCGTTCCGTCCTTGAGTTTCCCAAGGGCTCGCACGCCGACGATGAAGAAGGTTACAATCATACTCACGTACAGACCGAGGCCGACTAAGCCAGTCTCGGCTGCTGTTTGCAAGTAATAGTTGTGGGCGATGTTGCGGAGGTTGACTCCATGCGCAGCGACATACGAGCCGCTTGCAGCGACGGTCGTATATTTAGCCGCAAGGTAGGGGAAAGACCCGAGCCCCCAGCCGAATAACGGCTTGGCGGCAATCATGGAAAGCGCGGCATGCCAGAGCATAAGCCGTTCTTTTATGGAAATGTCGGTCGATCCAATTCCGAATGTTGCAGCACGATGCACAACGTCGGCGCCTGAACCAGACACGGCGAGCATTAACGCGGCTATACCGGCAAATGCAAGAAATGGCGCTGCAGACGCAAGACGCTGCTTTTTGTCCATTTTTACCGTGGGTTGAAAACGCGCCGCTAAAAGCGCAAGAGCGCCCAGAGCGACGAGCTCACTGATCCAGCCGGACCGGCTTTGTGTGAATGCCAGACATACCGTTACAAGCAGGGATACCACCAGGGCGGCAACTCTGCGCTTTTCGTCCTTCTTATTGAAGATCCCCATGACCGCCGTAATGGGAAGCATGAGCATCAGGAATGATCCCAACGCTTCATGCGTGCCGAACGATCCGGAAATTCCATCAATCTGATCGAATCCCTTATCTCCGACACTGACCAGTCCGAAGACTGATACGGCTGCGGTGACTGCCAAAATGACATCGGTCATTACAGTAAGTCGTCCGCGTAAGTTGTAGAGGACTCCAAAGTAGACAGCTGCGCAGATGACAACGCGGGCCAGTTCACTTGCTGTGAGCCACTTTCCAGCGGACCCAAAGACAAACGACAAGACTGCGCTGACTGCGATAGCAAGGACCAATAGATTTGGCCCTGCCGCCACATTTTCTTTGAAGCGACGGAACAGTCCCTCAGTGCGGATATTCATCAGCAAAAAGGTGACCAGTGCTGCACCCAGAACCTCAAATGCGAGCACTTTACCGACGTTTGTGAAGAAAGTCGATCCGCTCAGGAGCGCAACGACAAACGCCATTACCGAAACGATTCCGATAATCGCGGCAGAGCCGCCGAGACTGGGCAGGGACAATCGGGAAGCCGATCGCCTGCTACTAACATTTGAGCGACTCAGATTTGTGACCATATGAAGGTCTCCTCCTTTCTAGACGTTACTTTGGCCGTTAAGCCGCCGTATTCGATGGCAGGCGTTCAGATACGCTCTGCCCTACACCAGACAATCCTTAATCACTTCAGCGGCTGGGCGATTAAATTTTGTCTGGTTATTTGACACCAGTTCCCAGATAGTAGGGAACTGTGTCAAAGTTGAAATCCGCACGTTCCTCGGCGTTGTGGAGAGCACGGATACGTCGAAGCAGGTGGCGTTCCCGTTGCTCCGAAATAACGTTGACGAAGTTGCTGATTCGCTCTAAAAAGATGCGAGTGTCGAATTTTTCAGCGTGCTGACGAAGCATCTCCGGTTCAAATTCGATAAGGCTAATTTCCTTCAATGCAAGCGCCAGACATTCATAGGTAGGATTGGTAAAAAAAACACCTGTCCGGCCGTCTACCACAGTCTCCAATGCACCCCCAGCCCCAAAAGCTGCAACAGGACGTCCGCTTGCCATGGCTTCCAGAGGGGTAATGCCGAAATCCTCTTCTCCCGGCATAATGAGCGCTTTGCATCGAGCCAACTCAAACGAGACTTCCGCGTCGGACAGTTTGCCGGCGAACTCTACGGTAGGTCCTGCAATTTTCTTTAGGGACTTAAGCTCAGGTCCGCTTCCGACAATCTTTAGGGGTGCCTGGATTGCGTTGCAGGCGTGGATGGCAAGGTCTATCCGTTTATAGGCCAGCATGCGTGAAACAATTAGAAAATGATCTCCGACCTCCTCTTTAGGAGCCACGGAAAAGCGCTTGGTTTCCACGGGCGGATGTATGACTGCCGCAACCTCGCGCCTGTAGTACTTGCGTATTCGGTCTGCCACATTGTGAGAATTCGCGATAAAGAAATCCACTCGACTGGCGCTTTGGGCATCCCATATGCGAAGACTGTGCAGCATACCGCGTAAAACCGGGCCCAATAATCTGTAGGCGATACTGTTTGTCAAGTAACCGTGAGGCCTCCACGCAAATCTGGCCGGGGTGTGGCAATAGCAGATGTGGGTTGTATCAGGGCCGGTAATTATGCCTTTTGCGAAACTGCTCGAACTGCTAAGAACCACATCGAATTCAGAAAAGTCGAACTGTTCGAAAGCGACAGGGTAGGCGGCAAATGCAAACTTATCCAGATGACTTGCAATAAGCGGCCAGCTCTGCAAAAAGGATGTCCTGATCTCAGCGTCACGGAAGCAGGGAAGAGTTTTGTTTCTGTTGTAGACGGATGTATAAATGGGCGCATCCGGATAAAGTTCGTGCATGGAAGCCACTACTCGTTCGGCTCCGCCACACTGTGTGAGGTAATCGTGTGCAATTGCAATGTTCATGATGCGCCCTTTAAAGCAAGGTCGTTTGCTCCCAGCGTGTCGTTCGGAGCAAGTTTGGCCGTCGCGAAAATATGCTCATACACCCTCTCCATGGACCGGGCTGTGTGAGTTACTGTGAACTTATCGAATACATGCTGTCTTCCCCGAAGTCCGATCAGCTTCGCTTCTTCAGGGTTACTCAATAAACTGCTGATCGCTCCCGCCATTGCGGGGGCGTCGTTCATAGGCACCAAGCGTCCCGTAACTCCATCCGTAATAATCTCCGGCAGGGCGCCCCCGTTTGTAGCCACCACTGGTTTTGAAGCGGCCATGCCCTCGATAACAACCTGGCCGAAGGGTTCTCCCAGGCAGCTTGCATGCACGACGACAGTAACTAGATCTAAAAGATGAGGCACATCGCTTCTAAACCCTAGGAAGTGAACCCTATCGGAAAGTCCGAGGGAATCCACGAGTTCGTGCAAGCGGCTCTCATAGTCGAACTCGCCGAATAGAGGCGCTCCCACAATCCAAAATTCAGCGCCCGGATGCCTGCGTATTACTTCCGCCGCTGCTTGAATGTAGATGTGCTGCCCTTTCCACTCGGCTATTCTGCCCACTAGAGCAATTACCGGCTTTGCACCACAAGGGATATTGATGGATTTATCTTCAATCGCGGGTATTTTTTGCGCGTCGCTAACACGTATCCCGTCGTATACAACCCAACTCGAAAGGCTTTTCGCGGAGCCCCAAGAGCTCTTTCCAGTAGCTCGGGTCTTGAGACACTCCAGTGTGCTTTTAGAGTTCGCCACTACAGCACTTGGCAGTAGGGTGCTCAAATATCTAAAGACCTGGGCAGCTGCTTTAGGAAGATATCCGTCATCAATGCGGTCTCTTACGTGCCATAGGGTGGGAATGCGGGCAAAGCGCCCTGCTAAAGCGCCATATATATCGGACTTAAGGGAGTTTGTGTGAATGAGGCTTATTCCTAGTCGCTGCGCCAACTTGGCAAGGCGGTAGGAATAGCGAATCACATTTATGACAGACTTTAACTTTAGAACTGCGGAGAACCCAAGAGAATTCTTCCGGGTATTGACAACTTCCGGATCCAGAGGCAATACGGAAACCTTAATGCCCAGTCTTTTAATTCTGGATGTAAGGGGCCCCTCCGATGCCAGGATCACTACTGGGGTGATAAGAGACTTATCAAGAGCTTCAAGCAGATGCAAGAGCGCAAGTTCCCCGCCGCCCAACTGAGCGGTATGATCCAGAAATAAGATCTTATGTGAGTTACAAGCCTGTTTAGTCTGCATCGCACGCTCCGGAAAACAAAAATCAATAGTACTGAAATAAAATTCTAATTAGCTCTTATTTGAGCTTGATACATCACTATTAAGTTGTAATTTTCGCACGCCAAGGCAAACAACTATTTTCGCAACTCTGCCTTCACAAAGTCACGAATCTGCGCCAGTTTTTATATCAAAGACCGTGCTCTAGCTGGGGGTCAATTTATTGTTGGCGTCTCTTACCCTCTTGAATTCAGGGCTAAACTTAAAGTTTTATTGATGGGAAAGGCTTGTGTGGGAGGAGAAATTATTGCTGAGATTTGTTAACTTGTAGAATGGCGCGTGGACTCAGCCCCAAACCTGTCGGACACAAGAGGAGGGATGTAAGAGTAATTTAGGTTTATTGTATCGAAATATCGAATATATTTGGGGAATCTTGTTATCAGAGAGCAATGCAGGAGCATGATGGCACATGCTCCTGGGGTGGGTGGGAAAATGATTAAGCTAGATCTTCTTGTGCCTGAGGTCACCTAATCAGCAAGTTGATAAGCTGTGTCATCTACAGAAAGTGTTCCGAGTTCAGGGTATGTAGCGTTCTGGTTGAATATCTGGACCGCTGATTTTACATGACCGTCAGCATATGCCACGTTAGCGGTTTTGGTATGGCGAAAGTCAATCAAGCCGTAGCTGAGACCAAAATTATCCGGATCACTAGGAGCTCGCATGTAGCTGTCACCCCCGATACCTGTGCCGGTTCCCACATTACCACTGTCTGCAAATAGAACCATTCTTGTCGGGACCTCGATTTGGGCCAAGGTACATGCCGGTTTTACGACTGCCCCAGTGCTGTAGTTCGTATCACCACCTGCATAGGTTGCGTTATAGGAATAGCCGGAACGTGGCCGGCCGTAAGTTGGCGTCAACGAATCAGGGCACTGATTTATATCTCCGCTCTTAGTGTACGGATCAAGTAGGCCAGGACCGTTTGATGCAATCGCATCTTCTGCGGCATCGGTGTAATTGACTCGAAAGTCCCAGCCCATCTCTGTTATGCCACCGCCGTAGTAAATATAGCTGGGGTTGGCATGTTCATCGTAGTCTTCTGCGTACATTTGCCACGCCAGATCGATTTGCTTGAGATTAGAAAGACATGAGGTTTGTCTGGCCTTCTCCCTTACTTTTGCGAAAACAGGGAACAAGATAGCGGCGAGAATCGCGATCACGGCGATCACGACGAGAAGCTCGATAAGAGTAAAACCAAGGGTTGAGTTTGCCGATGAGGCAGGCCGTTGTGGACGGTTGGCCATGGGGTTGCACTTTCTGCCTGTCGCGCGCAGGCATTAAGAATCGGAAAAGCTGGATTGCTTATTCCGTCCATGGACTGGTAGTCTGGCTCAGGGCAAAACCCTATTACAGTTGCGGCACAGCGCCGGAATTGTCGTAGAAACGACGTACCGGACTTCCCCAATTAAGCCCGCGTTGACCGCGGAACCCCCATGGAATCAGCACGATGAAGTTGTGGTGTAATTATGGCACGCGGGGAGGGGGAAGTCAACTTGCTCTGCTATAGGTGCATAGCCCATGCAGTCATTTTCCGACCAGTAACCATTCAATTCCACAAGGCAAAGCCTGCGCAATTGCAATAACTTCTGCATCAGTCACTAATCGTATCTGAGATTCAATTTTAAACAGGTCCCGCCGATCGGGGATCCATCCGCCATCGGTAATCATACTGATGCGGGCGCAGACAGCATCCTGAGTATCCCCAAGCTCAAGCCGACGGGCTTTCAGCCTCACGCCTACTACGTTCATTTTTCCATCAGGTTTTAGTCTTGGGGTACCTCTTGCCATGAGTTCCCAATTATCTCAAATAATATATGCAACTGGCGCGCTAATATGGGAGACAAGTTAGGTATAGTATCTCAAATAGGAGGCGCTAGTATTGGGCTATCGAAGTAAAATATGGACCTTTACGCTGCAAATAGCAAAGTAAATTTGTAATCTGTTTATTTATGGTAGCTTGCTACTGTAAAGTTGATAGAAAAACTAACTGTTATTTAATGAATCTGTTAGGGTGTACTGTTTCACGAAATA